>JAEEGG010012222.1_pt1 | contig 18566 bp, 16 predicted proteins | sample 9134161 | NCBI WGS metagenome assembly JAEEGG01 (sample SAMN16246543, study PRJNA631951) | gut metagenome | biome: gut microbiome; feature: rumen; material: CR-attached | host: Bos | place: Iran: Karaj | collected 2018-10 | reverse complement strand
AACGATGAACGTGATCATTAAACATCAAAAGTCAAACATTAAACATTATAATAAAAATGACAGAGAATATGAAAAAAATCATCAATGTGGCAACGCCGGCAGTATGCGCCGTTGCCTTGGTACTCTCCGTAGCAGCCTTCACAAAGACCAATGCTGCCAATCCCTCTTCTCCCAACCCCGTCGTCTCGTCGGCTCCAGCCGTACAGCCCGTAGACCTGACCTACGCAGCCGAGAAGGCGCTGCCGTCGGTGGTGTATATCAAGAACACGCAGAACTCAAAAGTGCAGACCGTCGAGTATAGCGATCCCTTCGAGGACTTCTTCTCCGATCCCTTCGGCGGCTTCTTCGGTCGCGGACAGGGCGGTAACAATGGTCGCCGCCAGCGTCAGATACAGACTCCGAAGCGCGTGGGTGCCGGATCAGGTGTCATCATCTCGGCCGACGGCTATATCGTGACCAACAACCACGTGGTGGACGGCGCTGACGAACTGATGGTAACGCTGAACGACAACAAGGAATACTCCGCCCGCATCATCGGTGCCGACGCTACGACAGACCTTGCCCTGATCAAGATCGACGGCAAGAATCTGCCAGCCATCCAGATTGCCAATTCCGACGACGTGAAAATCGGCGAATGGGTGCTGGCCGTTGGTAACCCATTAGGTCTTAACAACACCGTGACAGCAGGTATCGTATCGGCCAAGGCCCGTTCGATGGGACAGGGTGTCTCGTCGATGATCCAGACCGATGCCGCCATCAACCAAGGAAACTCAGGTGGTGCGCTGGTGAACACTAACGGCGCCCTGATCGGCATCAACGCCATGATCTACTCGCAGACAGGTTCGAACATCGGCTACGGCTTCGCCATCCCCACCACGATCATGAACAAGGTGGTCGACGATATCAAGCAGTATGGTAACGTGCAGCGCGCCATGATCGGCATCAAGGGTTCGGACGTGAACGTCTATGTGGACTCTGAGAAGGAGAAGGGCAACGAGGTGGATCTCGGCACGATGGAAGGTATCTATATCGCAGAAGTGGTGGAAGACGGTGCTGCCGCAGACGCTGGTCTGAAGAAGGACGACGTGATCACCCACATCGACGGCCAGAAGGTGACAAAGTTCGGCGAGCTGCAGAACATCATCGCCCAGAAGCGCCCAGGTGACAAGATTACCGTGAACTACCTGCGCAACAAGTCGAAGAAGACTGCCACACTGACCCTGAAGAACGAACAGGGTAATACGAAAGTGGTGAAGAATGCCGACCTCGACGTGCTGGGCGGTAACTTCCGTGCCATCACCGACGCCCAAAAGGAGCAGCTGAACATCGGCTACGGACTGGAAGTGATCAAGGTGAGCGGCGGTAAACTGAAGGATGCCGGCGTGCCCAAGGGATTCATCATCCAGCGTGTGAACGACAAGAGCATCAAGAGCATCGACGATATGCAGAACGCCGTGAAGGAAGCCTCCACAAGCAAGGAGCCAGTGCTCTACGTGCAGGGTATCTATCCGACAGGCAAGAAGGGCTATTTCGCCGTACCGCTTGAGAACGACTAATCCCCCTATTCCAAACAAAAATGGCAAAAAAAGAAAATTTTTGCCATTTTTTTTGGTTATATCAGGAAAATGCCATACCTTTGCATTTCAGCAACAAGAAACCAACCAATGAGACAACTGAAAATCATAAAATCGATTACTAACCGCGAGAGTGCCTCGCTGGAGAAGTATTTGCAGGAAATCGGCAAAGAGGAGATGATCTCTGCCGAGGAGGAAGCAGAGCTTGCCCAACAAATACGTAAAGGGGACCAGAAGGCCCTCGAACGACTGACAAGGGCAAATCTGCGGTTTGTTGTCTCAGTAGCGAAACAGTATCAGAATCAGGGAATGAGCCTGCCAGACCTCATCAATGAGGGAAATCTGGGACTGCTGAAGGCTGCGGAACGGTTCGACGAGACCCGCGGTTTCAAGTTCATCTCCTACGCCGTGTGGTGGATTCGCCAGAGTATCCTGCAGGCCATCTCGGAGCAAAGCCGTATCGTCAGGCTGCCGTTGAACCAGGTGGGGTCGTACAATAAGATCAACCGTGAGATCAGTAAGTTTGAACAGTTGAACGAGCGCCGCCCATCGTTGGAAGAAATTGCCGAGCACGTCGACCTTCCGGCAGAGAAGATTGACGAGGCGATGAGTGCCAGCGGTCACCACGTAAGCGTCGATGCACCGTTTGCCGAAGGCGAAGACAACAGTTTGCTCGACGTAATGGTGAACGAAGACATCCCATCGACGGACAAGGATCTTGTGATGGAGTCCTTGAAATCGGAGATCCGGCATGCGCTGACCATACTCACCGAAAGGGAACGAAAGGTCATCGAAGACTCATACGGTATCAACGGCCAAGAACTTACACTCGAAGAGATTGGCGCGAAGTATGGTCTCTCGCGGGAGCGCGTCCGCCAGATCAAGGAGAAGGCCATCAGGAAGCTGCGCAGTTGTACAAAGAACAAGATATTAAAGACATATTTAGGATAATGAAACCCATCAGACACATTACTATCGGTGCAGCATTTACCATGCTGCTCGCATTGTCATATTCTGCCGTACAGGCGAAGAACGCTGTAGAGAAGAAAGCATACATGTTCGGATTCTCCGCCTCGTTCAATGACTCTATCGTCTATTTCACCAATATCCAGGAGGTGGACAGCTTATGGTTCATCCAGAAGAAGGATATGCTGGCAGGACGTAGCAACTATTCTGGCCAGTTGCGTGATTATTTCAACAACAAGCTTAACCAACCCAAACGTACTTGTATCGTAGTTGGCAGCAAAAGCCTCAAAAAAGTGGAGAAGAAGTACGAGAAAATGAAGAAACTGTACACCCAGAATAAGAAAGCCACTTACGACGTACGTTTCATCCCAGAGGAAGACTTCAAGTTCGTGACGGTCAACATGGGAGAAAGCAAAGAGGAAGTCGCCCCGACGAAGCCTGAGAAGAAAGAGAAGCCCAAGAAAGATGGCAAACGTCCGCCACGCGACGGTAAGATGCCACCCCCACCAAATAAATAATCCTCGGTTTACCGAGGATTATTTATTTCAAAGAGTTTCATTCTTTCTTCAAGCATCGCATACTGGTGATCCTCGATAAACGAGGTACAGACGCGCAGGCCCTCCTGCTCCGAACCACAAGTGATCAGACAGATGGCTGATACGCCATAGTACATCAGCTCGTGAGCCAACTCACCAGACGTCATGCCAGGATAACCGATGGTGAAATAGAAGCCGTCGGCAATCGGTTCGTCGAGGTCCTTGTCATACACCACATAGAAATTATGACGGCAGAATATCTCCTTCAGTTTCTTAGCCCGTTCACCATAGACTGAAATCTCCTTCCGGAAGTCATACTTGCCCTCGTAGGCAGCAGTCAGCATCGCAGCCATCGCATACTGGGCGCTATGACTCGTACCGGAACTAAGGGCATAGAGCATACGGGTGGAGAAGACCGGACCGAAGGGCAGTCCCTCGTAACGGTTGGCGAGATCGTCGAAATGACGATGGAACAAGGCATCGGATATACAAGTCACACCGATTCGCTCACCGGCATAGCTGAATGCCTTCGAGCCGCTGATAAGCAACATATAGTTGTCTGTATAGCGGGCGACGGTAGCCTGATAGGGTGGCTGGAACGGTGTGGAGAGATCCTTGCGGAAGTCCATGGCGAAGTATGCCAGATCTTCCATCACGATGGCATCGTATTTGGTAGCCAGCGTACCGATCACCTGCAACTCCTCCTCCCGCAGACAGATCCACGAGGGGTTGTTTGGGTTGGAGTAGACGATGGCACAGATGTTCCCCTTCGAAAGATAGCTCTCCAGTTTCGCACCGAGTTTGTCGCCACGATAGTCATAGACATCGAAAGTCTCATACTTCACACCCATCACCTGCAACTGCATCTTCTGCACAGGGAAACCAGGATCGATGAAGAGGACTGTATCCTTCTTTTTGTCGCATTGCGAACAAGTCAGGAACGAAGCAAACGTGCCTTGCATCGAACCAGATACGGGCACACACCCCTCGGGTTTGATGTCGATGCCGATGAAGGCCTTGACAAACTGCGAGGCTGCTTGCTTCAACACAGGCGCACCCTGAATGTCGGGGTACGAATGGGCGATACCGTCTTCAAGGGCTTTGATCTGGGCGTCAACGCCTACCTGAGCAGCAGGAAGTCCTGGGATGCCCATCTCCATTTTGATGAACTCTACCCCACTCGCCATCTCTGACTTGGCGGCCACCTGCTTCACCTCACGGATCGTTGCCTTGGCAAAGTCCTTGATACCAAGCTCCGCCACCAGGCCGTCGACTATTTCTTTCTTGATTGGAGTTTCCATTGTTATATCACTTTTGAGCAGCTTTACCTATAGCTAAAGCCTTAATGTTTGCCTCGACGACGGCCTCACCCTTACGACCGAAGACACGACGGATGGCATCTTCGAGTTTGTCGTACTCGATGCCAAGGGCCTTCTGGGCAGCACCCAGCAGGATGACGTTCGCACTACGGGGCACGGCATTGTCTTTGGCAGCCTGCTCGATGTCGAGCACAATCACGTTCTTGATCTCGTTGAGATCCTGCTTGATCTTCTCGATATCCGGATAGTTGGGAATGTTGACGAACGGTGTGCTCGACGTGATGATCCAACCGTCCTTAGAGAGGAACGGCAAATAGCGCAGCGCCTCCATGGGTTCCATGGAGATGATAACGTCGGCACCGCCGAGGGGAATCAGATCGCTCGCAATGGGACTACTGGAAATGCGCAGGTTAGACTGTACATCACCACCACGCTGACTCATGCCGTGTACCTCGGCCTGCTTGATATAGAGGTTCTCCTTCATGGCGGCCTCGCCAATGATGGTGGCGATAGAGAGAATTCCCTGGCCGCCTACACCACAAAGTATTATATCTGTTTTCATTTCTGTACCTCCTTTGCTTTCTTCTGTTTCAAATGACGTTGCAAGGTCTGCATACACTCACGACGGGGGATGATGACACTCACACCATGATAGTTAATTTCATCGCGGATGGCCTGTGTGATCTCAGGCATATTCTTAGGAATGGGATTCACCACCTTCAGATGATCCTCAGAGAGACCGAGCCCCTTACAGATAGCCTCGAACTTATTCGTGCCGGCAGAGTCCTGACCACCAGTCATTGCCGTCGTCAGGTTGTCGGAGATAATCACGGTAATGTCTGCATTCTCATTGATGGCATCGAGCAGACCCGTCATACCCGAATGGGTGAAGGTAGAGTCGCCGATGATAGCGAGGGCGGGCCATTGCCCTGCGTCGGAAGCCCCCTTGGCCATCGTGATCGAAGCACCCATATCCACACAAGAATGGATAGCCTTATACGGCGGCAGGAAGCCTAACGTGTAGCAGCCGATATCACCGAACACACGGGCATTGGGATAGTCGCGCAGCACTTCGTTGATGGCGGTATAGACATCGCGGTGACCGCATCCTTGGCAGAGTGCTGGCGGGCGAGGCGTCACATCCTCACAAGGAGCATAGCTCTCACCGTTCTCAATACCCAAAGCCTTCTTCAGGAAGTCGGGATTGAGCTCACCCGTACGAGGCAGTTCACCCGTCAGACGACCCTTGATGATAGCATTGCCCGGCATCACACCACGCACCTGATCCTCTATAAAAGGCTGACCCTCCTCGGCGATGAGCACATACTCACAGTCGTCGGTCATCTGACGGATCAGCTTCTTGGGAATCGGATACTGCGAGATCTTCAACACGGGATAAGGACATCCGTCGGGATAGCACTCCATCAGGTAGTTGAAGGCAATACCGCTGGCGATGATACCGAGTTTATGGTCGGCTCCGTCGATATACTGGTTATACTTGCTGTCTACGGCCATCTGCTCCAACAACGGCTGCTGGGCCGTGACGATATTGTTTCTCTTGCGGGCAAAGGCAGGCAGGAGTACCCAGTTAGAAGCGGGGGCGTCGTAGTTGAGGGCATTCTGCTCACGAGGCGTCTCTTTTATCTCCACAACGGCACGCGAGTGTGCCATACGTGTGGTGACACGCATCAGAATGGGGAGCTTCAGCTGTTCCGATAGGTCGAAGGCCTCCTGCATCATGTCATAGGCCTCCTGCTGCGAGCTGGGCTCCTGGGTGGGAATCATAGCGAACTTGCCATAGAAACGGCTGTCCTGCTCGTCCTGCGAGGAGTGCATCGACGGATCGTCGGCCACTAGCACCACCAAACCACCGTTCGTACCAGTCATGCCCGAGTTCACGAAGGGGTCGGCACAGACGTTCAGTCCCACATGTTTCATACACACCAGCGCCCGCTTGCCCATATACGACATGCCGAGCGCAGCCTCCATAGCCGTCTTCTCGTTGGTTGACCAGCGGCTGTGGATCTTTCTCTCCTTGGCGATGGGAGACTCCTGGATATACTCGGTAATCTCCGTTGAGGGAGTACCGGGATAGGCATACACACCACTTAGGCCTGCATCAATGGCACCCTGGGCTATCGCCTCGTCGCCTAATAAAAGTTTTTTCATTTACGATTTACTATTTATCTACAAATTTACGTTTTAATTGCGCAAAGGTACGACTTTTCAGCCGAATAAACAAAAAAAAGCGGCCTTATTTGCATAAAGCCGCATTTATATTCACTTTAGTTTCACTTTTTACCTTTTTATCTTTTTAGAAAGTATAGCCTACTGTGAACAATACCTGATGACGCTTGAAGCCAACCTTGCTGACACCCACATTCTGGTCAGCCTCGAACTGCTGCATAGGATGGAATTCTCCGTTGACCGAACTATACTGATAGGCGACGTCGAAGTTCCAGCCGTTCAACTTATACCCCATACCACAGGTGATGCGATGGGTATCATTCCAGTTCACATAGTCTGTCGTGGAGGAATAGCTCACACCAGGAGAATCAAGCATCATATCGCGCACGCCGTCCTTTTCATAGGCAGAAGACACATAGTTGTAGCCGAAGCGCAGAGACAGGTCAGTGTCGGGCTTGAACTCAAGACCTGCCTTCAGCAGATGGACGGCCTTCAGGCTTTTCTTCGTATTATCCTTCATCACGGCATCGGGATAGGAGCGCTCACTGTCATAATAATAGTCTGAATCGTCAGTGATAATGCGGTTCACGGACGAGCTGTAGTCAGAATACTCGTAAGTGAGGCCCAAGGCCACATTGGTGCCGATTGTATGTCCGAGACTGGCTCCGAACTTCCAAGGGGTATAGTAGCGGAATTTGTATTTCTCATCAGAATACCAGCTGTCTTCAAGGCCATACTCCGAGTCATTGTTGAAGTCAGTACTGTTCTCAGCGGTCAGCTCATACCACGTCGGTGAATTGACATACAGACCGATGCGGAAGGGAGAGGCTTCGATGGGGCGGAAGATGATGCCGGCCTTCACGTCGATACCCACACCCTCAATCGTACGGGAATCCATATAGTCGACATAATCCTCATTGCCATCATAACCAGTATTATTATTAAGGACATTCACCAGACGCTCGGTGTAGATGGAGAAGCCTTTATACTTCACGTCACGGATACCCACGGTGACACCCCAGTAGAAACGGTCACTCTGGTTGCCGCTCACGTTGAAGTCGTAGTCAGCTATCCAACCGCGATGTGAACGGTCGAACATATAGTAGTCGGCAGCATTCTGATTCACCAAGTAGCCCTCTTCGTCCTCATCCAGATTGAGCGCATTCATATTCATATAGTCAAACTGACTATAGGTCTGGGCTCTGAAAGGGCTGGTTTCGTTCTCATAACCCATCACTTGGCCATCTTTATTGAAATCCCAGAAGTATCCTCCATACCTGACATCCCCCAAGTCTGCCTTATGCCACGACAGCATGTTCTGCGACACATTACGCAGACTGTTGGCTGCCGAGAGGATCTGATTGAAGTTGTGGCTCTTATGGAAGTTAAAGCCCACATTCACGAACGAACGACGGCTGACGCGTGAGGAATAGACAAATCCCAGTTGGTCGAAACTCATCTTCGTACCGTTCTTTCCAGCGAACTCCTTCACATCCTGCTGCGAGACAAGGCCAGCCGATGCGCTGATGGTGGAATGACGGAACAGGCCGATACCAGCGGGGTTCGTAGCGATGGTCGAGATATCGGCACCCAGTGCCTCCATCGCACCACCCATACCAACATAACGGGCCGTACCATTCAGGTCATCCATCAGCAGACGACCACTTTCATACGTATCCTGTGCAGCCGCCGGCAGGACTGCTGCCAAGGCCAATGCTGCGATATATATCTTTTTCATCTTCATATTATAAATCCTACCAATATAATCATATAAAAAAAACTGTCAACTATATACAGAAGATCACCTTCTTCCTCCAATTCGGCCGCCACCGCCGCCTCCACCACGGGAGCCACCGCCGAAGCCGCCGCCACCGCCGCTACTGCGAGAACTACTGCTGCTGAAGCTGCCTCCGTTACTGCGAGAACTACTGTAGCTGCCAGTGTTACCACTGAAAGTGCCACGATTATAATTGGAGCTATCATAGTTGCGCGAAGCGCTACTGCGGTTCACCCTGCCGTTGCGGCTGTTACCATTGACGGTTCTGTTGCGCAACTCACTACTCATACGGCTGCTGTTAGCGTAATGCGACGAAGAGCCCGATCGGCGATAGCCCGTATGTGTCACACCATCACGACGGATCGTACCCGCACCGATGGTATTTGCATAATGACGTCCGACACTGCCACCAGAATTCCATACGTAATAGCGTGGAGCATACCAGCCCGAATACCAGCCGTAGCCGTAATACCAGGGATCATACCAGGAACCGTACCAGCCATAGTACCAGTCATAGTACCAGGGATCATACCAGCGCCAGCGGCTATAGTACCAAGGGTCGTACCAGCCATAACGGGTATAGTACCAGGGCGAATGCCAAGCCCAGTCATAACGGCCTGCATAATAGCCGGCCCAGAAGGCTTCATTATCTGAGATCCTGTAGTCGTCGAAACGGCTCATCTTCTTCGTCAGCTTGAAGTCCTCGTCAGAAATGGAGTCATTGGGATAGACACCCTTCTCCGCACTGAAACTGATGGTATCGCAAAGCGTCGAGTCGCCGCCTATCACTTCAACACGACTCTTCAAACGACGGTTATACTCATCTATACTACGGTCACTGCCCGAGTAGTACACATCGGTAGGTATACCGTAATTGTCCGTCACCTTCTCAGCACTCTTTTTCTTCGGAACGAAATAGAGGTCATCGTCCTGTGCCGCCATTGTCATCGGCAGCATACCGGCGAACATGGAAATCAGTAACAGTCTTTTCATTTTTACACAATTTTTATGGTTCACGATGCAAAATTACTGTGAATTTGAATGCAAAAGTACGGAAAAACCCTAACTTATGATAGGATTTTCCCTATTTTTTGTATTTTTGCGGTAAAAATTAACAACTTTATGAAGTATTTTGAGGTAGAATTCACCCTATCGCCCTACTCTACCGATGCCAGCGACGTCTTGTCAGCGATGGCCGGAGAGGTGGGATTCGAGTCATTCGAAGAGACGGCCGACGGTCTTCTGGGCTATGTCCAGCAGTCATTTTTTTCTGAAGCAGCCTTACAGGAAGTTATCGCCGACTTCCCCTTCGAAGGTGTCAGCATCAAGTACGAGATCCGCGAGGCGGAAGACCGCGACTGGAACGAGGCGTGGGAACAAGAAGGGTTCGAGCCGATACTTCTCCCAGGCCTCATAATCCACGACGGCCGCCACCTGCCGTCAGAGGTATCCTCACTCCACACTCCTCACTCCACACTCCTCGAGATTGAAATCGATGCCCACCAAGCCTTCGGCACAGGCACCCATGAGACCACCCGCATGATCTGCTCCGAGCTAATCTCACTCCTCACTCCATACTCCTCACTCCACGAAAGAGTTTTGGATTGTGGTACAGGCACAGGTATCCTCTCTATTTGTGCCCTGAAACTAGGAGCTACGGAGGCGGTCGGCTACGATATCGACGAGTGGTCGGTGGACAATGCCCGCCATAATGCGGTCATCAACCACGTTGACGACCGCTTCACGTCATTGCTCGGCGACGCTACTATATTAAATAAGGTGGAAGGCACCTTCGATTTGGTGCTGGCGAACATCAACCGCAACATCCTCCTGGCCGACTTGCCCGCCTTCAGACAGAAGATGGCACCGGGCGCTAAGCTTATCCTCAGCGGTTTCTACACCGCCGACAGCCCGATGCTCATCGAGAAGGCCGCCACTCTCGGACTCACCCTCCAGCAACAAAAAGAAGACCACGACTGGGCTTGTCTGGTCTTCTCTTTCCCCTCCTAATAGAAGGGTTAGGGGTGGTCTGAACCACCTTATCTGATTCTGTCCATCGATCTCACGAGTTTCTCATCGGCAAGGATGGCATGTCTTGCCATCAGATAGAAGATCAGCGCGATGGCAGGCAACACGGCCGGCCACTTCGGAGCAAAGTCCACCGTTCCCCACGACTTGTCATCTACGGTCTGTGCCACCACGAAGAAACAGATATACCAACCTACGATCAATAGAGCGTTAAGCGCACAGAAGAGCGCCTGTATCTTCCTGTTATGATAGATAAAGATGGTATAAGTGCCAAGGGCGGCCGTTGGCAGAAGGATGGCAAACAGCGGCCACACGTCAAAGTGCCGATGGCCTAAGGGGTCTGTGAACCACAGGTTAAACACCCGTGCCACATCCATTCCTGCCGCATGGTAGGAACCGATCTGCGTACAAAGGCAAATGACTGTCAACACGACCGCCAACACCAGAAAAATGGTCTGTTTACGCTGCCACATAAATGTCAACTGTCAACTAAATCAGTTATCCTGATTCTCACGAGAGGGATCACGCCAATACACCTTGTCCTCGATAAACTCCTGCGTAGCCAGCAAAGAGGGTTTCGGGAGCTTCTCATAATAGCGTGAGATCTCTATCTGCTCACGGTTCTCAAACACTTCCTCCAAGGAGTCATTATATGAAGCGAACTCAGCGAGTTTCTTGCTCAGGTCTTCCTTGATTTGCATACTGATCTGATTGGCGCGCTTGGCAATGATAGCCACACTCTCATAAATGTTGCCGGTATCACGGCAGAGATCCATAATGTTACGCGATACAGTGTTTACGGGTGCTTTTGATTTCTTGTAATCCATATTTTTATCTCTTAATTCTTAACTCTTAATTAGTCTTTCGTTATCTTCTTGCACTTGACGATATACTTCTCCGCTAAGGCGACATTCTTCGAATCAGGGAACTCGTTGATGAAGCCGTAGCATTCATCCTCGGCGTCCCTGTAGCGGTCGAGGCGTTTCTCGTCCGAACTGTTCTCAGCCAGCTGGAACTTGCTCTTCATAATCAGCAGCATAAAGTCCTCACGCAGACTGCAGTAGGGATAGTTCTTCAGCGTGTTCTCAGCTGTGATGACGCAGGCCGTGTAATTGCTCTCGTCGTTCGAGTTGATATTGCCGAAGTAACCGCCGAGGTTATAGTACAGCTGTGCCGACAGATACTCCTTCTGAATCAGCTTGTCCGTCAGCTCATACAACCGTTCCTGAGCCTGCGGGCGCAGACGGGAATCAGGAAAGAGGTCCATGAACTGCTGATAGGCCGTGATGGCTCCGTTGGTGGGCGACTGGTCCAGACGCGGTTCGGGCGAACTCTCATAAAGCGACTGCCCGACATAGAAATAGGCCGACTCCACGTAAATGCCACGCGGATAGCTCGTCGTGTACTTCTTGAACGTCTCCGAGGCAGCCTCATAGTCCTGGTTGCAATACTGGGCCATTGCGAGCATATACAGACACTCCTGAGCCTCGTCACTGCCCTTCTTCATCGTTACCACTTCCTGCAACAAGTCCGAAGCGTGCTGATACTTACCGCAGGCAAAGGCCTCTTTTGCATATTCGTACTTCGCCTCGTTGTCGCCGAACTTATATACAGCGTTATACTCTGATGCGCAGCTGCACATCAGGAGGGTCGCGACAGATGCTATGATGACTGTTTTCTTCATTTCGGGGTGCAAAGTTACATATAAATAATGTAACCACCAAAAAAATTAAGATATTTAGCGAAATTTATATGTAATTACGTATCTTCTATGGTATACATTTGTTAAATAAAGAATAAAGTGCGGCAAAACGTTGAAAAGTCGTTGGAAAAAGTGTACCTTTGCACCCTATGAGTAAATATCATTTGATTTCTGACTATCAGCCGACGGGGGATCAGCCTGAGGCCATCCGTCAGCTGACGGAGGGTCTCGAGCGTGGCGACAAGGCCCAGGTGCTGCTCGGCGTGACGGGTTCGGGTAAGACCTTCACGATGGCAAACGTAATCGCCAACTGGAACCGCCCCACCCTCATCCTGAGCCACAATAAGACGCTGGCACACCAGTTGTACGCGGAGATGAAGGAATTCTTTCCTGAGAATGCCGTCGAATATTATGTCAGCTATTATGACTACTACCAGCCGGAGGCTTATCTGCCGACAACGGACACCTACATCGAGAAGGACCTGGCCATCAACGACGAAATAGATCGACTTAGACTGTCTGCCGTATCAAACTTGTTATCAGGACGTAACGACGTCATCGTTGTATCATCGGTTTCGTGCATCTACGGTATGGGCAGCCCGGTAGCTCTGCAGGAGAATGTGATTGATCTGCAAGTAGGCCAGAAGCTGAGCCGCAACGCATTGTTGAGGAAATTGGTACAGTCGCTCTATGTGCGTAACGACCTCGACCTGCAGCGCGGCAACTTCCGTGTGAAGGGTGATACGGTAGACATCGCGATGGCGTACTCGGAGGTGGTGCTGCGCGTCACGTTTTGGGACGATGAGATCGACGCCATCGAGGAATTAGATGGCGTGACCTACGACCGCATCGCTAAGTTCCAGGACTATCGCCTCTATCCCGCCAACCTATTCATGACCTCTGAGGAGCAGACGAATATCGCCATTCACGACATTCAGGATGACCTGGTGAAACAGATTGCCTACTTCGAGGAACTTGGCGACGGCATCAAGGCCCAGAGGATCAAGGAGCGCGTGGAGTATGATATGGAGATGATCAAGGAACTGGGACACTGCTCGGGCATCGAGAACTACAGCCGCTACTTCGACGGGCGGAAGGCTGGCGAACGGCCTTACTGTCTGCTCGACTTCTTCCCCGATGACTATCTGCTCTTCATCGACGAGAGTCACGTCTCCGTACCGCAGATCAACGGCATGTACGGCGGCGACCGTAGCCGCAAACAGAACCTCGTGGAGTATGGTTTCCGTCTGCCTGCCGCTTTCGACAACCGTCCGTTGCGCTTCGAGGAGTTTCAGCAGGAGGTCAATCAGGTGATCTACGTCAGTGCCACACCCGCCGATTTCGAGTTGCAGGAGGCCGAAGGCATCGTAGTGGAGCAGGTGATCCGTCCGACGGGTCTGCTCGATCCTGAGATAGAGGTGCGTCCCAGTGAGAACCAGATCGACGACCTGTTGAACGAGATACAAATACGTAAGGAACGTGGCGAGCGCGTGCTGGTGACGACGTTGACCAAACGGATGGCCGAGGAGATGGCCGACTACCTGCTGAAGCACGGTGTGCAGACGAACTATATCCACAGTGAGGTGAAGACACTCGCACGTGTGCATATCCTCAACGACCTACGTCTGGGTAACTACGACGTGCTCGTGGGCGTCAACCTGCTGAGGGAAGGCCTCGACCTGCCCGAGGTGTCACTCGTGGCCATCCTCGACGCTGACAAGGAAGGCTTCCTCCGCAGCCACCGCAGCCTGACGCAGACCGCAGGCCGTGCCGCACGAAACGTGAACGGCAAGGTAATCATGTATGCCGACACCATCACCGCCTCGATGCAGCTAACCATCGACGAGACGTTGCGCCGTCGGGAGAAGCAGATCCGCTACAACGAGGAACACGGCATCACGCCCAAACAGATCGTCAAGAACATCAGTCAGGCTGCCCTTCAGAAGGTGAACCGCGCTGACACGAACGAGCTGCGCAGGGAGTTCGGACTATCCGCAGCAGGCGTATCGATGGCTGCCGATCCTATCGTGGCCCGCATGACCAGACCGCAGATGGAGAAGTATATCGCCGACATCCATCAGCAGATGAAGGAGGCCGCCAAACGCCTCGACTTCATCCAGGCTGCCCAGTACCGCGACGAAATCATCCGCCTGCAAAAGGAACTGGAACTCAAATAGGAAAGAAACGAATATGAATAATTTATTATAAAAATTAGGGTTAATTATGGTAATTCGTTTCTTATAATCAATTTTTCTTTGTACTTTTGCACCCATAAACATTAAAATAGGTAAAGATGAAAAAGTTTTTGATAGCTCTGTTGACGCTGATGCCACTGCTGACATCCGCCCAGGACAACACCTGGGAGCGCATCGAAGTGGAAGAACAGCCGAAGGATAACCCTGATGCCAAGTACTTGGAACCCAACGCCGTACCCGAGGTGGACGGACAGGTCATGTGGCAGACCACCCTCTATGCAGAGGGAAAAACTGCCGACGAAATCTACGACATCCTGCTAAAGCAACTTACGAAGATGGTGAGCGAACCCAATCAGATTGGCCCCAGCACAGTAGTCGTCCAGGATCGTGAGAAGCACAATCTCGGCGCCATCTTCCACGAGTGGCTGGTATTCAAGAACGTGATGTTTTCTCTCGACCGCACGCAGATGACCTTCCAGATTCACGTCACCACCACTGACGGCAAGGCCGATGTCATCATCAATCACATCTCCTACGACTACGACGTGGAGCGCAAGCCCCTACACTATACCGCCGAGGAATGGATCACCGACAAGTATGCCGTGAACAAGAAGCATACGAAGCTCTATCCTGTCTCTGCGAAGTTCCGTCGTAAGACCATCGACCGTAAGGACTTCATCTTCAACAAGTTCAACACACTGATCAACCAGTAATGACGGGCAAGGACAAGATTCGCAACGTGCTGAATATCATCTTCATGGTGACGGCCGTCGTAGGGGTGATCTACTATCTGACCAAGGACCGGATGGTGGGCACTTACATCATCCTGTTTGCCATGTGCTTCAAGATTGCAGAGTCATCACTGAGGATGATGAACAGGAATGGGGAGTGAGGAATGAGAGAAGTGTTTCAAAGACATCATAAGAAAATAGGATTAAGGGTGATAGCATTGTTTTTCACCCTTTCGCCTTTTCACTTTTTCACCCCTTCCTTCGCCCAGGACTTCTATAATCAGATAGATGAAAACGGCAACGTCTCACGGCGCAACGATAACTTCAACAAGCACAACAACGACACCACGCGCAACAAGGAGATCCCCAAGGGCTTCTACTCATGGACCATCGACCGTACGACCGGCGACATGAAGCCTGCTGTGCCAGATACGGTGCCACACCTCTTCATGAATACCACGTTCAACTCAGGCATGTACGGCGACTACAGCCACATAGGCAGTAACTACACCTCCCGCCTGAGCCGCATCTTCTTCAACCGGCCAGCCTCAGAGGTCTACTTCTTCTCGCAGCCCTACAGCTTCGTCGAAAAGCGTCCTGAGCAGTTCCTTTTCATGAACACCTTCTCGCCCTACACCACGATTCTCTACGACCAGTGCGGCGACAAGTCGAGCGGTGAGGATCATATCGACGCGAAGTTTTCCGTCAATGCCAACAAGCGGCTTAACTTCGGTTTCGACCTTGAATACGCCTATTCGCGCGGTTACTTCATGAACCAGAACATATCGCACTTCAACGCCACGCTCTTCAGCTCCTATACTGGCGACAAGTACAATATGCACGCCTTCTTCACCACCAGCCACCAGAAGGCCGAGGAGAACGGCGGTATCGACGACGATGACTACATCGTACACCCGGAGCTCTACACCGAGTCGTATAGCGAGAACGAGATTCCCACCGTCCTCTCAGATACCTGGAACCGCAATGACCACCAGCATCTCTTCTTCACCCACCGCTATAATATCGGTTTCTACCGTAAGGTGAAGATGACCGACGAGGAGATCAAGGCCCGTCAGTTTGCCCAGGCGTCGCAGAAAGAGAAGAAGGAACGTGAGGCCAAACAAGCCATTGAGGAAGGTATGGAGCCTGCCCCGATGCCATCGTCGCGCCCCAGCGGCCGACCCGACAATGCCCGCATCGTCGGCGCCGAACCCAAGGCGAAGCTCGACTCCCTGGCCGCAGAGGCCATAGACACCACCCGCATCAAGATTGAAGACCAGGCCACGCTGGACAGCCTGACACGTGCACAGGCCATCCAGGACTCCATCGACGCCACGATGAAAGACGAGTTCGTGCCCGTCACCAGCTTCTTCCACACCCTCGAATGGAACAACTACAGGCATATCTTCCAGTCGTACACCACACCCGAGGGCTACTACAAGAACCGCTATCTCGACCTCGACCGGCTGAACAATGACTCCATCTTCGACCAGTCGCAACACATGACACGGAAGAACGTCTTCGGCATCGGACTGCTCGAAGGATTCAACAAATACGTCAAGGCGGGACTGAAAGTCTTTATCGCCCACGAGCACCGCAGCTTCGAGTTGCCCGACACCATCGGAAGCCTCTTCACCCGCAGCAGCTGGAAGGAGAACGACATCTCCATCGGCGGACGGCTCTCCAAAACGCAGGGACGTACGCTTCACTTCAACGCCGGTGTGGAGACGTGGATAGCGGGAGAGAACGTCGGACAGCTGCACCTCGATTTCAGCACTGACGTCAACTTCCCCCTCTTCGGCGACACTGTACGGCTGGCGGCCAACGCCTACTTTCACCGCGATAAGCCCGGATTCTACATGCGCCACTATCACGGCAAACACATTTGGTGGGACAATGACGACCTCTCAGCTGAGACGCGTACCCGCATCGAGGGCGTATTCTCCTACGAGAAGACGAACACCACCCTGCGCGTCGGCATTGAGGAGGTTCAGAACTACACCTACTTCGGCATGAACTACGACGCCCCAGAGGAAGGACGTCTGAACCTCACCGCTGGTGTCTGTCAGGCATCGGGCAACATCAATATCCTGATGGCGCAGCTCCACCAGAACTTCCGTCTCGGACCCCTCAACTGGGAGAACGTCATCACCTATCAGAGTTCCAGCAACAAGGACGAGCTACCGCTGCCCACACTGAATATCTTCTCGAACCTCTACCTGAAGTTCAAGATTGCGAAAGTGCTCGGTGTCGAACTCGGTGCCGATGCTTTCTGGTTCAGCAAGTACTATGCGCCGGACTACTGTCCGATGATCAACCAGTTCGCCATCCAGAAAACCGAAGATAGCCGTGTCGAACTCGGCGGCTATCCCTGGATCGACGTCTATGCGAACCTTGTGCTGAAGAAGGTGCGCTTCTTCGTGATGATGAGTCACGTCAATGCCGACTCAGGCAGCAGGATGCGATTCCTCACACCCCACTACCCCACCAACGGCTCCGTGCTTCACTTCGGTGTATCGTGGGTATTCTACAATTAAGGAGACTTCTCCTTGTTTACATTAATATTAGTCCAATAGTAACACAAAGCCCATAGATAAAGATATTACGAGCGGTCTCCCCAAGGCAGAGATTCAGCGCCTTTCCCTGATAGATACGTTTGATGCGCAGGTAAGTGAACACGTGCAGCACGAAATACAGCAGCGGGAAGACTGTTGCCAGCAGATGACCGTTCATCCAGAACGTGCCGCCGAGGATCATCGCTCCGACACCGACACCGAGATACAGCTGCAGTCCGGCCTCCGGGCCCATACGCACGATGAGTGTCTTCTTGTCTGCCAGACGGTCATTATCGCGGTCTCGGAAATTATTCACGATCAGCAGCGCGTCGATCACCAGCCCGCAGGCTATCGACGCCAGGAACACCTGCCACGTCAAGTCGTGTATCTGTATATAGTACGTGCAGCCCACCGGCACCAGGCCGAAAAACACGAGCACCAGCACGTCGCCCAAGCCCTGATAGGAGAAGAAAGTCGTATAGAGAAAGGCGAACACCACGCATAGGGCGCCGATGAGTATCATCTCCAGTCCGCCGTACCATGCTAACGGCAGTCCGATGACACAGGCCAGACAGGTAGTCAGCGCAATCGCCTTCTTCATCGCGTCGAGCGTCACCCAGCCCTGGGCGCAGGCCCTGCGTGGTCCCAGTCGCGTCTCCGCATCGTCAGAGCCGTTCACGAAGTCGAAGAAGTCGTTGATGAGGTTCGCGTCTATCTGCATCGCAAAGGAGAAAAGCAGACAGAGCAGCGCCGCCGTCCACGAGAACACGTCTCCGTCATACAGTTTGGCATCCTGCCAGGCCAGCGCGGCCCCGATCATCACGGGAACGGCCGCTCCAGACAATGTCTTCGGACGGGCTGCCAGCAGCCACGCCTTCAGCGAATTGATCTTGATTATTGCTTCTTCCATCGTTCTTTTCTTTAATTTATGTGCAAAAGTACGAAAGTTTTTTGAATAGTTGATGGTTATTTGTGAATTATTTTGTATTTTTGCAA
>JAEEGG010012219.1_pt1 | contig 18567 bp, 14 predicted proteins | sample 9134161 | NCBI WGS metagenome assembly JAEEGG01 (sample SAMN16246543, study PRJNA631951) | gut metagenome | biome: gut microbiome; feature: rumen; material: CR-attached | host: Bos | place: Iran: Karaj | collected 2018-10 | reverse complement strand
TGCCGAGGAGAAGTTTTTCCGCGATGTGGTCGCAGATGCCGGTGCCCCAGTACGCGCCTTTGAGGGAAGTGTTGTTGCGTTCCATATTGTTGAAATCGGAGCGGTGGCGGTCGACGACGAGCCAGATGACCCACGCGGAGGGCATCATGCCGTTCACGTCGTCGATGATGCGCCGGGCCAACCAGAGGGGGCTGCCCATGTCTCCGGCGGCCTGGCCGCCGAGAGTGCCGGTGCCGTCGACTTCGCTCATCCAGAGGTGTTTTTTCTGTTCTTTCGCGTATGCCTGCAGTTCGGCGCGGCGGCTGCCGCCGTAGGTGTGCGTATTAATGCGGTCTGAGACTTTTTTCGCTTCGGGGGAGAGCGCCTTGAATGTGTCGATGGCGAGGTCGATGGAGGTCTCATCGGCGACGGCGAGGAGGATGTCGTCGCGGACGCCGTTTCTGCGGAGCGCCTTGTCGAGCGCGACGATGACCTGGCTTTTGGTTTTGTTGTCTCCGATGTTGCATCCTTCCTGCTTGTTGCTGTATGCACCCCAGATATTGGAAGACGGTTCGTTGAACGGGTCGATGCTGTTCAGTTTGAGATGCAGATCGTTACGCATGTGCTTCACGACGTCGGCAAGGAATTCCGCGAACGGCTCAATGTATTCGGGCTTCAGGTTGTTGCCCCTGTGCTCGCCCGTGCCGCCGCTGGAACATCCGCTCCAGGTCATGAAATACGGCGGAGAGTTGGAGAAGACTTCAACGAGCGTGTCCGGATTGCGCTTGCAGATTTTCGTGAGGACGTTCATCTGGTTTTTGTCGCGGTCCCATTCGTACCGGTAGATGGCGATGCCGTCGTCATCAACAATAATCCTGCCGTCCGGGCTGAGATATGGCTGGGCGAAGCCGGGCATGTTCGAGTCGGAGCGCGTGATGTGCCTGTGGTCAGGATCGTCGCCCCCGCCGATGTTGTAGCGGACGATGTTGAGCATGAGCCCCTTCGTCTGGTCGAAGAACGCGTCGACCGCGGCGTCCGTGAGCTTGTCGCTGTAGCCCACGCGGTTCGCCCACCAGCAGAGGGACGTGCCCCAGCCTTCGAAGACGCCGTTGTTGAACGGCGAGCCTTTTGCCGGATCGAGCGTGACGACCGAAGGCGTGCGGCGGGGGGATTGGGCGGAGAGGACGGTGCAGAGCATGGCGCCCGCGGCGAAGAGGAGACAACGGAGGGAAGAGGCTTTCATTTGTGTGTCTTTCTATGAAGGTTCTGGTTCGTGTGGGATTACTATAAAACCGTAAGCCGGAAAATGCAAGTGCCGATAAAAGGAAAAAATACGATTTTCAATGCTCTGCCGACAAAAAGGGGAAAATGAAAACGCCGTCGGTCCACAGGGTTGCGGACACGGCGGCGCGGATTCCCGTTGAACTGTTTTTCCGGGAGGTCAGAGCGGGATCGCGTAGTCGATCTGGGGTATCCTGCGGAACCATTCTCTCGGGGCGCGTTCGAGCTTGACGGTCGTTTCGTGGAGCAGGTTCCGGCGCAGGATCGTGATCGTGACGATCGTGCCGGGGTCCATGCCGAGGATGCGGTTGCGGAGCTCATAGGTGTCGGCCACGTCGGTGCCGTCCAGCTTCACGATCACGTCGCCTTCGCGCAGGCCCAGGCGGTCCGCCGGGGAATTCTGGATGATCCCGCGGATGGTCGCGCCTTTCTGAAGGTCCTCGTTTTCCTCGCCGGGGGACCGGAGCTGCGAGGGGCGTGCGCCGATGATGCCGAGCCACGGGCGGACGATCTCGCCGTGCTGGATGAGCGTGTCGGCGACGGTCTTGGCGATCTCGGCGGAGACGGCGAACGCGATGCCGATATTGCCGCCGGTGGGCGCGAGGATGCAGTCGTTCACGCCGATCACGTCGCCGTCGGTGTTCAGCAACGGGCCGCCGGAGTTGCCGGGATTGATGGATGCGTCCGTCTGGATGTAGTTTTCGTACAGGTTCACGCCGACGCCGGACCGCTGGACGCCGGAGACGATGCCCGCGGTCACGCTGTGTTCCAGGCTGAACGGCGCGCCGATGGCGATCGTCCACTGTCCCAGGCGGATGTTCCGCGGATTGGCGAACGCGAGCGCCGGGAACTTCTTGCCCTTGGGCGGCTCGACCTTCAGCACGGCCAGGTCGGACGTCGGGTCCGCGCCCACCAGGTCCGCGTGATATTCGCGGCCCTCGTTGTCGGTGACCAGCAGGGCGTTCGCGCCGCTCGCCACATGGTAATTCGTGAGGATGTAGCCGTCCTCGCGGATGAAGAACCCGGAGCCCTGTCCGGTCGGGACTTCATAGTATTGGGCATTGCGGCCCCAGCCGCGGCGCGACGAGACGATCCGCTGGTTGGAGATGCAGACGACCGCCGGCATGGCGCGTTCGATGGGTGCGGTGAAGTCCGGCCAGGCGGTCGCCGGAACGTTCTCCGACGGCGGCGCGTAGGAACGCATTTTCGTCTGGTAATCGGGCTGTTCTTCATCGACGGGCGGGTTCACGAATTTGAGGACCAGGAGGGCGGCGCATGCGCCCGCGAGGACGGAAAACAGGGTATTGAAAACGGATTTCATGGTGCTTGCAATCCTTTCTTTTTGATTTCCAGATATTTGGTGTATTCGGCGATGAGCGTGTCGGACATGGTGCGCCAGTCGAAACGCGGTTTCACGAGCGCGCGGCCGGCTTCGCCGAATTCATGGCGTTTCGCCTCGTTCAGCAGGAGCTCGGCTATCTCCTCCACGCCGGGCTTGTCGACGCCGGGCTGAAGCAGATATCCGGTCTTCCCGTTCAGTACGACCTCGCGTGTGCCGTCGATGTCGAACGCCACAACGGGTTTCCGCATGGCGAGTCCCTGTACGGCGGCGCGCGGGAGCCCTTCGCGCATGGAGAAGTGTACGAGGACGTCGGCGAGCGCCAGATAACGCGGTACCTGCGACGGCGGCACGAGCCCGGCGAAGCTCAGGTGTTCGCGGAACCCGCGCTCGACGGCTTCGGCTTCCAGTTTTTCCCGCAGGATGCCGTTTCCGATCAGCAGGAAATGGACGTTCGGGACGCGTTTGACGATCTCGGGGATGCTGCTCCAGAGTTCCACATAGCCCTTCATCGGGAAGAGCCGCGCGAGCGTGGCGACGACTTTCGCGCCGTCGGGGATGCCGAGCGAACGCCGGAGTTCGGGATCGGGCTCCGTAGTCAGGAACGGTTCGAGCTCCATGCCGCTGTAGACCACCTTGAACATGTCAGGGCTGCCGATGTGATTTGCGAGGCACTGGTCGATCATGTCCTGCGCCACGGCGCAGATGCGGTCGCAGCGCTTCGCGGCCATGCGTTCCAGCTGGATGTAGACGGCATTCTTCCACGCCGGATAGATGCGCGAGAACGGCAGGCCGTGGATCGTGTGGATCACCAGCGGGACCCCTGCGGCGCGGGCGGCGTAACGGCCGATGATGCCGGCCTTCGACGCGTGGGTGTGGACGATGTCGAACTTCTCTTTTTTGAAGAATTTCACCAGCGCGCGGTAACTCTGCCAGTCGCGGACCGGGTCGATCTCGCGGCACAGCGTGGGGCACTCCTCCACGCGGAAGTCGATCCTGCCGCAGTTGCGGAGGAGTTCTCCTTCCGGCCCCGGCGACGGGCCTGTCATCAGGACGGCTTCGTGTCCCGCTTCGTGGAGTCCGCGGGCGGAGAGGAACGTGTTTTCCTGTGCGCCGCCGACGATCATGCGTGTGATGAGATGACAGACTTTCATGGTGTCGTTCTTTCGATTGGTTGGATGAGGAGGCGCTGGCCCGATGTCTGGCGGATCCCGGCGTCATGGAAAGAGACGCCGTCTTTCCGCAGAGTCAGATGCCCGCGGCCTGTGTTGTTGGACAGCAGAATGCCGTCAATTGTTCCGATGGAAAAGGAAAAATGTTCGTCGGAAAGACGGAACGAAGATGCAACGCCTTCATACGGGTACGCCGTGACGACCGGGCCTTCCGGCATCTTCTTCAGCGCGTTCGAGGGGCAGTAGACGTCCAGCACGGGGATCTGCGCGGCGAACGCGTCGAGGCCGTCGAACGAGGCTTTTCGGCCGCTGGAGACCGCGACAGTGCGGCAGACCGTGATGCCGCGCGAACGCAGATAGTCCGCGAGCGCCATGCCGGTCCGGTAGTCCGGCACGTTCACCACGTCGGCGCGTCCGAGCGCGGGATCCGTGATGACGACGGCGGGTTCCAGTTCCGTGCCGCCGCCCTCCGCGATCAGGACCTCGGCGGGGAGGAACGACGCCCGGAGGAACCAGAAGACGAACAGCGCGGCCATGAGCGCGGCGGAGGCCGCCGCCAGCCGCCAGCGTTTGGTCCCGATCAGGAGGAACAGCGCGGCGAGGAACAGCACGACTGTCCAGACGGGCGGCTTCGGCACGCCCGTTTCAACGAGGCCGCCGAAGAAGCGTCCGATCCAGCCGATCAGGCGGAAGACAGATTCAAGCAGACCCGAGAACAGGATCGAGACCGGGGGGATCCAGGCGAAAACGAGCGCCGCGCCCGCCAGGATGAACGCCAGATACGCCAGCGGCATGACCAGCAGATTTGCCGGGACCGCGGACAGCGGGAAGATGCCCTGGTACAGGATGGACAGGACGCCGCTGCCGAGGCTGACCGCGGCGGTCGCGAGCAGGGCGGAGAGCAGGATCCGGGATGCGGATGCCGTCCAGCGGCGTTTCGCCGTGATGCAGCGGACCGGGAGCGGCTGCGAAAGTCCGCGCGAGAGGAGCGCGAGCGCTCTGGAACCGAGGTCGCGCGGCAGGCTCAGCAGCAGCGCCACGGCGAGAAACGAATAGTGCATGCCGGGCTTCAACAGGCTCGCGGGGGAGATCAGCAGGATCGCGTATGCCGCCAGCATCAGGGTGTTGATCTGCGGCGCGGCGAGCAGCAGAGAGCGCAGGGCCAGGAACACCGCGATCATGATGAAGGCGCGCATGGCGGGTTCGCGCATCCCGGTCGAAAGCGCGTACAGCAGGATCGGGACAAGCACGATCAGGCAGCGTTTGCGGAACGGCAGCCAGACCAGCAGCAGGAACAGGATCGAGGCGAAGATGCCGACGTGCGTGCCGCTGACCGTCAGAAGGTGGATCGTGCCGCTGGAGAGGAACCCGGCGCGGGTCTCCTGCCGCAGGGCGATCTTGCGGCCGCCGAGCATGGACCCCGCCATCCGCATGTTCTCAACGCCGCGGAATCCCCGGCAGACCGCGGCGAGCGCGGCATCGCGCCAGTCGTAGAGAGTCCGGCGGAATCCGCGGCCGTGCGACGCGATCTCAAGCGATTCGGGCCGGAACAGCTCGTAAATGCCCTCGCGTTCCAGGTATGCGGCGTAATCGAACGAACCGGGGAACAGCGGCTGGTCCGGCACGGAAAACATGCCTTTCGCGCGGATGACGTCGCCGTAGCCGAGCGGGACGGCCGCCGGACCGTTTTCCCTGCATTCCATCAGCGCGCGGGGCAGGGGCGCGGCGAACTCCACCCACGGGGCGTTCGCGCCGTAGCGGAGCCGTTTTACGCGGCATTGCAGGTTCTTCACGCGGAACGCTTCGCCCGGCTGAACGGAGGCAGACGGGTCGTCTACGATCAGTTCCGCCTCGGCGGCGAACCGCGCGTGTCCGGCTTCCTCCGCGATGATGTTGCGATCCTGCGCCGACCAGAGCATCGCGGAGACCAGGACCGGGAACATCGGCAGGGCGAACCGGAGCAGGGCGTCCCGTACGGGCAGCAGCGCCCAGACGAGCAGGACCGCCGCCGTCGGGATCAGGACATAAGGAAAGCCGTTCCCCCGGACGGAGAGAACGGCTGTGACTGCCGCGAGCAGGAAGAGCGCCGCGGGGCAGGACGTTTCAAGCGCGGCCGCACCGGTCCGTGCCCGGCGGAGAAGCGCACGGGGAGAAACGGTCCGGTGTTGCGGCACGGGTCCCATCGCGTGGCGTCAGTGCGGATCGTGTCACTTGAAAAGCGTGCAGAGGATCGCCTTGTGCATGTGAAGACGGTTTTCGGCCTCGTCAAAGACGATGGAGTGATCGGACTCCATGACTTCGTCGGTGATCTCCTCGCCGCGGTGGGCGGGCAGGCAGTGCATCACCTTCACGTCGGGCTTCGCGTAACCGAGCATCTTCATGTCGAGGCGGTAGGGCTCCAGCGTCTTCATGCGTTCGCGCGCTTCCTTTTCGAAGCCCATGCTGACCCAGACGTCCGTGTAGACGAAATCGGCGTCCTTCATGGCTGCGGCGGGGTCGGTGGTCCATTCCACCTTGCCGGGACCGAGGTCTTCGTCCATGATCGCCTGGCGCGGACGGAATTCCTCCGGCGCGCCGATGACGAACGTCATGCCGGCGAGCTTGCATGCCATCATGAGGGAGTTCGCCATGTTGCTGGCGCCGTCGCCGAGGTACGCCATCTTCAGCCCTTCGAGCTTGCCCTTGCGTTCCCAGATGGTGAAGAGGTCGGCGAACGCCTGGCACGGATGGTAGTCGTCGGTGAGGGCGTTCACGATCGGGATGGAGCCGTACTGCGCGAGGCCCTCCACGTCCGACTGGCGGAACGTGCGGATCACGATGCCGTGCAGGAAGCGGCTGAGCACGCGGGCGGTGTCGGCGATGGTCTCGCCGCGGCCCATCTGGGTCTTGCTCTCGTCGAGGTAGATCGGCTGGCCGCCGAGTTCATGGATGCCGACCTCGAAGGACACGCGGGTGCGGGTCGAGGATTTCGCGAAGATCATGCCGATGGACTTGCCGTCCAGCGGTTTCGGCTGGCCCGGCTTGCCTCGTCCGGCTTTCAGGCTTGCGGTCGTTTCGATGAGCTGTTCCAATGCGGCGCGGTCGAATTCGCGCCCGGTGAGAAGGTGCCTGATCATTTCCGGCCTCCTTTCGATGCTGAGTATTCCTTGAATGCCGATGCGATGATGCGCACGGCTTTGTCGCAGTCCTCCCGCTTCACGATCAGCGGGGGCAGAAGGCGAAGCACCACTTCGCCGGCGGAGAGCGCCACGAGACCCTTCTCCCGCAGCACGGGGAGGATGTCCTTCGCCGGGAAGTCGAGCACGACGCCGAGCATGAGGCCGCGTCCGCGGACCTCCTTGACGAAATCGTATTTTTCCGCGAGCTTTTCGAGCTTGCCGCGCAGATAAGCGCCCATTTCCTTCACGTTGTCGAGGATCTTGTCCCGGTCGAACGTCTCGAAGACGGCGAGCGCGGCGGCGGTCGCGAGGGCGTTGCCGCCGAACGTGTTGCCGTGGGTGCCCGGGGTCAGCACGCCCGCGAGCCGTTCGTTGCATACGAACGCGCCCATCGGGATGCCGTTCGCGATCGCCTTGGCGAACGAGAACGCGTCGGGCTTGACGCCGTAGCCCTGCCAGGCGCAGAGCGTGCCGGTGCGGCCCATGCCGCACTGCACTTCGTCGAACATCAGCAGCACGTCCTTTTCCTTGCAGAGCTTGTCGAGGCCCTTGATGAAATCCGGGTCGGCGGGCAGGATGCCGCCTTCGCCCTGGACCGCTTCAAGCAGCACGGCGCAGGTCTTCGGGCCGATGGCTTTCTTCACGGACTTCAGGTCGTTGAACTTCGCGAACTTGAAGCCGGGCATGTCGGGGTTGAAGCCCTCGCGGTATTTGCTGCGGCCGGTGGCGGCGAGCGTGGCGAGCGTGCGTCCGTGGAACGAATTCTCCATCACGACGATCTCGTTGCGGCCGGTGGCGTTGCCCCACTTGCGCGCGAGCTTGATGAGCCCTTCGTTCGCCTCGGCGCCGCTGTTGCAGAAGAACACGCGGCCCTTGCCGAACGTCTTCTTCACGATGACCTCGGCAAGACGCGGCATGTTCTCGTTCAGGAAGAGGTTGGACACGTGCACCAGCGTCTGCGCCTGACGGCAGATCGCTTCGGTCACGGCGGGATGGCAGTGGCCGAGGCTGCACACGGAGATCCCGGACGAAAAATCCAGATATTTGCGCCGGTTCGCGTCGTACAGGTTGACGCCGCCGCCGCGCACGAACAGCACCGCGGGCGTCCCGTAGGTGTTCATGACGTTCTTTTCGTAGAGTTTCTGGAGTTTTTTCGTGGTGTCCTGTTTCATTTTTGTCCGGATTCCTTTCCTTAATAAAGATGGAAAAGAGTTACTATAGCACGTTTTTCGGATAAAACAATCCGTTTTTTATGTTTTTCGCGTCTTTTTTCGTTTTTTTGCCGGAAAAAGGCGGAAACGGGGAAAAACAACGGCATGCGCCGGAGTTTTTCAACGGCCGGAGCATGCCGGGAAAACCCGCGGCCGCCGGAGCCGGCGCCGCGGGAGAAATGGTTCGGGGATCAGGATTCCGCGGTCGCCTCGCCGATGGGCGGGGTGTGCTTGTGGTCCTGCTTCTTGTCAAGGTAGCGCCGCATCTGCGCGGACGCCTTCGCGATGACGTCGTCGATGGCCTTGTAGACGTTGTCGTACGCCTGGGAAGCCGCGGTGACGGGGTGTTCCTTGACGGCGGCGTCGAGGTGCGCCGTGATCAGGTTTCTCTGCAAGTCGAGGACGATATTCACGCTGCTGATGCGCAATCTGAATTCGGAGAAGGCTGCTTCGGCCGACTTGACGGCGTACTCGCGGACCTCGTTGTCCAGTTCGAAGTGACGGACGCTGACGGTAATGTCCATGATGACCTCCTTGGTTCTGGATGATTCTAAGAGCGGACCGGAAATTCCCGGCCCTGTTCTCCTTGACTTCAACTTACATCAATTTGTTCCACTTGTCAAGCGGATTTCCGCGCTTTTTTCCGTTTTTTTCGTTTTTTTCAAGCGTTTTCCGGTCTCCTGCTCCGAAAACGGGCGGAATCCGGCGTGCGAAGACAAAAAAATGCGGAACACGCAATGATGTCCCGCATAGTTTTCGAGCCAGCGAAGCCCCCCGCGAAAGTCCGCGAAATCCGGTCAGATGCAGTAGTCGGAGAGCCCGTCCTTTGCGTTCTGGCGGTCGTAGGCGGCGAGAATGTCGGCGAGCGTGGTCTGCCGCATCAGCTCGCGGATGTCGTCGTTGAGCTTGCACCAGATCTCGCGCGGAGCGCAGTTTTCGTGCATGGCGCAGCGTTTCGGCGCTTTCACGCAGTCGACGATGGAGAGCGGGCCTTCCATGACCTCGATCACGTCCAGGAGCGTGATGTCCTCCGGCTTCATGGCGATGTGGAATCCGCCGTTCACGCCGCGGATGGACCGGATCATGCCCCCCTTGCGGAGCGCGATCACGAGACGGCTGATGTACTTCTCGGAAATCTGCTGCGATTTCGCGATGTCGCGGATCAGACGCGGTTTTTCCGACTGGTGGATGGCGAGGTCCAACAGGATGCGGAGCCCGTAGCGTCCTTTGGTTGAGATTTTCATAAAATGTAAAACTCCGGTGATGATTGCATGAAAAAGACTACGTCTTCCCTATAATATGCCACACGGAACGCGTTTTTCAAGCGAAAAAATGTAAACAGTCGGTTTTTTCACGTTTTCCTCGGCGAACGCGGCGCCGCCCGGTCATTCCTTGACGAGGATGCCCATTTCGCCGAAGACCATTTCCTCTGCATTGTCAAGGAAGCGGTCCGCACGGATGCGGATGCGGTCGGTCTTCACGTCGTCGAGCGGGATGAGCTGCGGCACGGGGTTCGACTTCACGTTGGAGAATTCGCGTTCGGCGACCTTCACCCACTTGCCGTCGCGCATGATCTCGATGGAGCAGCGGTCGGGCGTGCCGAGCGGAGCGCCGGCGGTGCGTTTGAGTGTCGGGAACATGATTTCTTCAGGCTCCATTTGAGGCGGGATTGTATGTTTGATATGACCTATGGTGTGCGGGAAACGAGGCGAAAAAACGGTGCCATTTATCTTTCGTCTTCGGATTATACTGTACATTTGCTCGGCGGGAATGCAAGCCGGAAAGGAGGTGTTTGTTGCACTTTTTCGGAGAAATCGACGTTAAAAGATGCGGAGAAAACGTTGCTTAACGGTTCTCCAGGGGTTCTGTGCGGTACTTGACCGCCTTCAGACCGGTGTCGAAGAACGCGCCGCCGGTCGCATTCCGCACATGCACCGCGAGCACGTTGCGGCCCTGTTTCAGAGCGCGGCAGGTGGTCTCCGGGAGCACGAACGCTTCGTAACGCGTGTTGTAACCTTTGCGGTCGACGATCTTCACGCCGTTGAGCCAGATCTCCGGGTCTTCGTCGTAGAACATGGTCAGGACGAGCTCGAAGAACGGCGCGGGATCCTCATCGCAGTTGAACTCGCGGCGGAGCCAGAGGTCGGCGGATTCCCATTTCGTGCCGCGTTTCAGCCCGCGGAAATCCTGTATGATGACGTCGTTGCCGAATGCCCCGACGGATTCGCGCCACGTGGAATCGTCGAAGCCCGGCGCGGTCCAGTCCCCGGCGGGCGCGGTCTCCGTGCTGCGCCAGCGCGTTTCCGCGGCGCGGGAATCCGGCGCGAGCGGGACGTCTTCGCGCACATGCGTAACCTCGGCGGCTTTGTAGATTTCGCGGTGAAGCGCGGCGAGCTCGTCGGCGGGGTATTTCACGACTTTCCGGTCGTAGGTCAACAGGCCGTTGGTTTCGCGTTCGACGTCGGTGGTCTGCGTGTAGACGGCGGCTGCGAGGCCCTCTGAGGCGAGCACGGCAAGCTTCTTCATGAGCTCGCGGTAACGCGCCTGAAACGCCTCGGCGGAAACGTCGTGGACATAGCCCCAATGTTCCTTCTCCCACAGATGGTCGGGGACGTCGAGCCCGAGCCCGCCGAACTCGCCCAGCACGGACACGCGGTCGCGCATGACCGGGAACATGGCGGGTTCCGGGTAATTGTGCCTGTCGCGCGTATCGCCCACGCCGTAGTCGTTCCAGCCGGAGGGGCCGTCTACGAGGCGCGAGGGGTCGTACTGTTTCAGCCAGTTCAGCGTCATGTTGGTCTTTTCCGCGCCGGGCTGGCCCCAGGATTCGTTGTACGGCACCCACATCACGATCGAGGGGAAGGTTTGCAGCAGGTCGACCATTTCCTTCAGGTCGCGGCGGTACATCGCGTAGCGTTTGTCCGTGTCGCCGGGGCCGGACGGCATGTCCTGCCAGACCAGGATGCCCATGGTGTCGCAGAGGGCGTAGTAGCTCAGCGGCTCGACCTTGATGTGCTTGCGGTGCATGTTGAACCCGGCGTCCTTCAGGAACCTGATATCGGCGCGCATGGCCTGTTCGGAAGGCGGCGTGAGGAGCCCGTCCGGCCACCAGCCCTGATCCAGCGTGCCGTACATGAAATACTTTTTGTTGTTGAGGTAGAACCGCGGCACGCCCATCTCGTCGCGTTTCCACTCGATCTTCCGCATGCCGAAATAGCCTTTCACGCTGTCATGTCCGATGTCGGATGTCAGGTCGAACGTGAGTGTGTAGAGGTTCGGCGTTTCGGGCGACCAGAGGGCGGGATTCGGGATCGGGAGGACGACCGGCCTGCTCCAGTCCGCGACCGTGGTTTCGGCGATGAGCGTTTCCCCGGAACCGAGCCTCGGCGGCAGATGGTGCGGGAGCGAGGGGCGTCCGGGGCGTTCCCCCTGCGTGACGCGGATCGCGAGTTTCGCGTTGGGAGCATTGCCGTTCGTTTTGACCGTGACGGCGACCGTGCCTGCGTCGATGTCGGTCACCACATGATAGCTCTCGATGTACATGCGCGGGACGCGTTCCAGCCAGACGGTCTGCCAGATACCGGAGACGCGCGAGTAGAAGCACCCGTTCGGGTTCAATGACTGTTTGCCCGTGGCCTGCATTCCCTCGTCGGTCGGATCCCACACGCACACGACCAGCTCGTTGTTGTCCGGATCGCCGTCGTAATCGGGCGGCCATTTCGACGAGGGGCTGGACGGCATGAACGGTTTCACATAGTCCGTGACGTCCAGCGTGAACGGCAAGATGCCGCCTTCGTGCGGTTCGGCGGTGACCTCGACGCCGTTCAGGAAGACCTGCGTGCGGAAATCCGCCGCGCCGAAATGCAGCAGCAGGCGTTCCTCCCCCATTCTCGGATCGGCGGCGCTCCCCGCGACGCCGCCCTTGAACGTGCGCCGGTACCAGAGCTGTTCGTCCGGCTTGAGGAGACGTTTCACGCCGGACAGCGCGGATTCGACGGGGTAGGGGACCAATATCTTTCCGTCCCACTTCTCCGGGATGCCGGACCCGCGCGGCGTGATTGCGTAGTCCCACAAACCGTTCAGATTCTGCCACATCCATTTGTTGTAGTTGTCCCGTACCTGCTGCGGACGCGGATACTCCCGCCAGGCGTTCTCCGGCGTGACCTTTTCGCCCCATTCGGTCATCAGGACGTTTTCCGCCGGCTCCCACGCGGACAGCGCGGGCGCGAGCATGAACAAAGCGGCGATCAGAAAGATTCGGTGTTTCATGTTATTTCTCCGTGTTTTTTTCGGGGAGGTCAATAGATGTTGCGGCTTTTGAAAAAGTCCTCGGTTTCCTTCTGATCCTCGAGCTTTCTCTGTTGGTCGAGTTCCGCTTTGTACGCTTCGTATTCTTTTTTCGCTTTGGAGTACGCCCGTTCCTGTTCGACCTGTTTTTGAAAAGCTTCGGATTCCTGAATCAGGAGCGCTTCGAGTTGACGCGCGAGATCGTCCCGATTGGGGAGACGCCCCAGGGCATTGCGCTTCCTTTTCTCGAAATAGGCTTCGGCTTCGTCATATTTCTCGTCACGCAGCAGAAACAGATAATGGGCATCCAGGGGCGGCTCCGGCTGGCTTGCTCCGGCGTTTTTCATCAGTTCGAGCACCTTTTTCTCGATCCGATTCGTGTTTTCAATGGCATCCTTCCACATGGTGCGCGCGGCGGTATATTTCAGGTAGACCGGGTCTTCCCTGTCCTGTTTTTCCCGTTCTTCACTTCTCTGCCGCTGTTTTTTCACATGCTCGCTCCATTCCATCTTCTCCATTTGCCGAAGCGTCGCCTGATAATCGTCGTCGTACAGTTTGTTTTCGCGCACGAGCTTGAAGACCATGTAGGCATCGGCATCCAGATTCCGGTCGGCGTTGGGGATGTCGGGGACGGCACGCCATGCCTCCTGAAAAGCATGTCCGTACAGGTCCATGTTCGGATCTTCCCAGAACAGAACGATCTTCTCTCCGCGTTTTGCGTATTCTTCTTTTTTCTTTTCCGCTTGGATCCTGACTTCTTCAGGGAAAAGATCGGCGGGATCGGGTATCTTCCCGACCTTCCGCCGGAACTCAAGAAACGCCAGACAGTATTTCACGTTGCTTCCAACCAAACCGAGCAGGAATTTGTAGTGGAATTTGTCGTCCCAGTGCGCCAGCGCGGTAAAGGGCTTCGCGTCGAATCCGTTGTCATCGCTGTCGTCGATGAAGAACTGTAGATTCTCCGGGAGACGGCTGCGCTTTCCCTCGCCGGTCAGGTCGCCGACGTATTCCCCCTCTTTCTGCGTTTTTCGCAGCTGTTTCGTTGCTTCGGCCAGGTTTTTGTGCCAGGCGGCGAATGCTGGTCCCTGAATGTCGTCTGCCCGGTCCCCCTTCGTGCGCGGCGGACCGTATTTCGGATCGGGCTTGACCTCTCCGAGCTTGAACACTGGTTCCGGCGCTTCGGAGTTCAGCGCGGGGATGCCGATCGTCGTGAAGATCCCAATATAGTCCCGCAGGCGCGGAACGAGCTGTTCCAGCGAGGCCATCGGATATTCGTTGTCGGAGAGCAGATACCCGACCGGGATATTCGCGAGGTCCTGAAGACGGAAAAACAGCCACACGTTCCCGTAGCCGCCCGCGCTCCCGATCCAGTCGGCGAGGTTCAGCAGCGTCCATGCCTTCGCCTCGCGTTCCTCGTTTGTCGTCAGCGCACGAAGTGTCCGGCTTTCCTCTTCCAGCTGGACCAGCCATGCGCGCCCGAACTCCCGTATGGCGTTTTCGGTTTCGACCGCGTCCGGGAACTCTTTCGCGATCCGTTCGTCGACATACCATCTGGAGTGGATCAATGGCGCGGGAGTTTTATCTTCGCGGATTCGGTTCAAAAGCGCTTCCGGACCCTTCCGCGCGGTCTCTCCGAGCTCAACCCATCGCCGGGCTTCGTCGGGATCGACCGGCGCTCCGAACCGTGCCGTCAGGTCTGCGTAGCCGGGAGTTCGCGTCGCGGGCGCGATTTCGGCGGTGAAAACGGTGAAGAGAGCAGCGGAGCCGCCCAGCACGACGCAGAACAGGACGGCGAACAAAACGGCGAGGAATGCGGAGGAAAAGCTGGTGCGTTTTTTCATGGGAAGCTCCGATGGGTTATTCCAGAAGTCCGGGACGAAGTAAGCACATGAGAATGAAGATCAAAGGCTGAAGGATAACGTTTCCGGCGAAAATCGCGGCGGCGAGCCCGATCTGCCGGGTCATGCGGTCCTTGATCCCCAATACGGTCGCGTAGATCAGAATGAACAGCAGGAAAACGGGAATGCCACAGAGATAGATCCCGCCCAGGATAATACCTGCGATTTCGGCCAATCCTCTGTGCATGTTCATCATACAGGAAAACAATAGGAACGAGAGTGTATGCAGCAGCGTCAGAATCCACAACGGCAGCACGCGTCCGCGTATCTCCCAGTTGTCTTTCCAAATATTAAAAAGGATTATCGTCGCAATCACGCCCGCGATGGGCAAAAGCAACAGTTCCGGAGCATGTTCGAGCATAATTCGTGTCTCCTATGATGTTATGGTTCCAAGTCCCGGAAGAAATCTCATCCGCCCTGACTGTGTCCCCAGGCGAAAATGGCGCACAGAGCCTGAATGACGAGGTTGAGGATGAAAATGACGGTGGAGATTTCCAGAAGCCGGGTCATGCGGGATCGATTCGACAGCCTGATCGAATACATGATGATGAAAACAAACAGGACCGGAGTGGAGAAAAGAAGGATGCCGCCCAGAATGTATTCCGCAAACCTCGCATGGAGCGAATCGCAAACCAGCATCAGGGGAAACAGGAGCGCATGCAGCAAGGTCAGAACGCATAACGGCAGCAGACGGCCGCGTATTTCGCGTTCGTTTTGCCAGATGAGGAAAAGGACAAACGTCACGATCCCGTCCAGCGCGGTCGCAAACACCAGTTCTACCATATTCGTCCTCCTGATCCAGTTGGTGGGTTGTATTTCGTTTTTATTTATTCTTCCAGTTTCTTCGCTTCTTCGATTTCCTTCAGCATGCGATCGAAATCCGACTCCAATTCACGCATTTCTTTCGCCCTGTATATTTCAAACTCATGTTCCGCCTTTTCCATTGCCTGACGATGGGAAACTGAACCTGTTCCGGCAAGCAGGGATCGTCCGTTGCCGGTCAGGATGGTGTCAAGAGCGGCGATCCAGTCGTTCATTGTCATGGTCTTTTCTTCGAGCGCCTGCAACTCCGCATAATCAAGGAATTGGGAGACCAGAAGGTTTAAAGTCTGCAATTCCTTGTCCGAGAGATAATTCTTTGCGATGGATACATCCTCGCGAGTCACATAGTTCCCCTTGAAATTCGTCATTCCCACGAACGGCTTATCCGCATCGACCCGGTTATAAATGATCTCGGCGGCAGTATGCTGATGTGCGGCGTAATGCATCTTGTTCTGTACCGTGGCAAAAAAATTCCGCGTGGTTTCCGAGGAGGAATCATAATCAATAGCCGTCGCATAGATGTCGGTCACCTGCTGATATAGATTCCGCTCGCTGGACCGAATGTCCCGGACGCGCTGAAGAAGTTCACGGAAATAGCGTCCGGCCCCGCTTTTCAACCGCTCGTCGTCAAGAGTAAAGCCCTTGCGGATATACTCGTTCAGGCGTTTCGTCGCCCAAATGCGGAACTGCGTTCCCCTTTGAGACTTTACACGGTATCCGACGGAAATGATTACATCTAAGTTGTAGTAATCCACCTGATAAACTTTCCCGTCTGCGGCAGTTGTTGCAATTTTTGCAACAACTGCCTCCGGTTTCAGTTCCCCTTCCTCAAAAACGTTCTTGATATGCCGGGAAACAGTCGATTTGTCCCGTTCGAAAAGCGCGGCCATCTGATCCAGAGACAGCCAGGCCGTTTCAGCATCGAAGCGGGCGTCGACGGAGACTTTTCCGTCATCCGTCTTGAAAATAACGATGTGTCCGGGTGTTTTATTCATCTTCGAGGAAGGAAACAATTACTTGCTGTACCCGTTCGGGTTGTTCTTCTGCCAGTTCCAGGAGTCGCGGCACATGTCCTCCAGCCCGAATTCGGCCTTCCAGCCGAGGACCTTTTCGCTCTTCGCGGGGGTGGAGTAGCACGTGGCGAGGTCGCCGGGACGGCGGTCGACGAGCTCGTAGGGGATCCTGATGCCGTTGGCTTTCTCGAACGCCTTGACCATGTCGAGCACGCTGTAGCCGACGCCGGTGCCGAGGTTGAACACGAATTCGCCCTTGTTCGCCTGCATGAAGTCGATGGCGGCGACGTGTCCGCGCGCGAGGTCGACCACGTGGATGTAGTCGCGCACGCCGGTCCCGTCCGGAGTGTCGTAGTCGCTGCCGAAGACGTTCAGGTGGTCGCGGCGTCCGACGGCGACCTGGGAGATGAACGGCATGAGGTTGTTCGGGATGCCGCGCGGGTCTTCGCCGATGAGCCCGCTCGCGTGCGCGCCGACGGGGTTGAAGTAGCGGAGCAGGACCACGGTGAACTCGGGATCGGCCTTCGCGAGGTCGCGCAGGATCTGTTCGGACATGTACTTGGTCCAGCCGTAGGGATTGGTGCAGCCGCCGGTGATGCTGTCCTCGGCGAGCGGCATTTTGTTCGCGCCGTTGTAGACCGTGGCGGAGGAGGAGAACACGATCTTCTTGGAGTTGAACTTGCGGAGCGTTTCGGCGAGCGTGATCGTGGAGTTCAGGTTGTTGTCGTAGTATTCCAGCGGCTTCGCGACGGATTCGCCGACCGCCTTCAGCCCGGCGAAGTGGATGGTGCAGTCGATCTTGTGCTCGTTGAAGATACGTTCGAGCGCGGCGCGGTCGCGGACGTCCGCCTCGTAGAACACGACCTTCTTCCCGGTGATCTGTTCGACGCGGTTCAGGGATTCCGCGTTGGAGTTGTCGAGGTTGTCGATCACGACCACGTCCATGCCCTTGTTGAGCAGTTCGACGCAGGTGTGGCTTCCGATGTATCCGGCTCCGCCGGTGACTAAGATCTTCATGTTGAATCCTTTTTAAGATGTCAGGAGCCGCGTTTCTGCGGCTCCGGGTAATTGTTTTGTCTGTTACTTCGCGGTGGTGGTGAAATACGCCGAGTGCTGGCCGATCTTCTTGTCGCTGCGGTATGCGACCGCCTTGAAGGTGTCCGGGATGCCGTTCTTCGCGTCCTCGGTGAACTCCACAGGGTCGAATGTCCAGACGACGTTGTTGATGGTGTCGGTGGGCTCGTCGAGTCTCTGGACCAGGCGGTTGTTGCGGTAGAGCTCGACGGAATCGCCGTTGGAGAACACGGTGATGGTGATGTCCTTCGTGTCGCGCTCCTTCCAGCGGGAGGACATGATGTGCACCTCGTTTTCGGGGTTCCAGATGCACTTATAGAAATAGAAGGCGTCCTTCTTCGTCTGGCGGTCGCGGGTCACGAGCCCCTTGTCGTTGATGCCGGGGGTGTCGCCCTCGTTGCGGCTGCCGACTGCGAAGTCGAAGAGGATCCAGAGGGAGGTGAAGGTCATGCGGCGGCCTTCGGGGGTGCCCGCGATCTTGTTCCAGGAGTAGATGTGGCCGAGGGTCTGGTATTCCTCGGGGTGGAGCCATCCGCCGGTGTCGTTGCTGGTGCCGGTCTTGTTGGTCTTGCTCTTCGGGTGGAGCGTCATGAAGTCGGAGTTGTGCTGGTTCGGGTTTCCGCCGTAGCCGTACTCGGTGATGCCGTGCAGGTAGAACTTGGCGAGGACCTGGGTGTCGGTCACGCCGTCCTTCGTGTTTTCGAACGTGGTCGGGGAGTACCAGCCGGGATAGGTGTTGTTGCCGAACCAGTCGGAGATCAGGCCGTTGCTGGCGCCCCTGCGGACTTCCTGCTCGCGCTCGACGTGTCCGACGGGGCGGTACGGGTCGAGGCGGCGTGCGAGGGTGTAGGCGTCGTTGTGGACGCGGACGCATTCCTCGCCGCTCCAGGAGTAGAAGATCTCGTTGGAGAGGCCCCACAGGATGATGCTGGGGTGGTTGTAGAGGTTGTTGATCATGTCATGCGTGAACTGCATCACGTTCTTCTCGAACGCGGGGGTGTTCGTGAAGCCGTTGACCCACGGGATCTCGGTCTGGCACATCATGCCGATGCGGTCGTAGTCGGCGAACTCGCGCACGTTGTGCGGGTAGTGGGCGCAGCGGAGCCAGTTGAAGCCGAGCTCGAGCATGATCTTCTGGTCGCGGGCGCGGTCCTCGTCGGTCATGGCGACGGCGACGCCGGGGGAATCCTGATGGTAGGAGACGCCGCGGAGGCTGACTTTTTTGCCGTTGAGGCGCAGAAGGTTGTCCTTGGCGCTGTAGGGCAGGGCGATGTCGCGGAATCCGTAGGGGATACTGATGCTGTCGATGTCCTCGCCGTCCATGTTCAGCGTC
>JAEEGG010012218.1_pt1 | contig 18568 bp, 15 predicted proteins | sample 9134161 | NCBI WGS metagenome assembly JAEEGG01 (sample SAMN16246543, study PRJNA631951) | gut metagenome | biome: gut microbiome; feature: rumen; material: CR-attached | host: Bos | place: Iran: Karaj | collected 2018-10 | reverse complement strand
TGATTACGCTGATAGTCTATCTTTATCCTCTTTATCTGGCTCGCAAGGAAAACCATTCACGGTTTGGATTCCATTTATACTGCGTGTTGGCGATATTGAGTGTAGCCATTACCTACTTCGGAGTCAACTTAATACTTGGAGGCATCCACTCCTACGGTTGATAACCTTAATAATTGCATACCTGTGCTGCAGCAATTGTTTATTTAGTTGCTGTGGCACTTTTTTTTGTTTACCTCTTTCGAGTCTTCTTGGCAGTTTCGACGTCCTGTACTAGGCGGACAGAGCAGCGGTCGAGACGCTCCAAGGCCATAATGTAGGAACTACGACCTGTTACGAAACACACACCCATTGCATTGCGCTTGTCGTAGTGGATGGTTGTCCAATAGTATCCAATCTGTTCATTGCCTTCAAGCGGAGGCGCGTAGCTGGCTTTGCGACTGAATTCTTTATCCGCAATAGTTCCGACATCGTCCTCGCCATGCACACTTAAGAAATCAGTAGAGCAGTTGGACGTTTTGGCCATAGTGCTAACGCATTCGTCAACCATTGGTATCTGTGAGCCATAGCCGACGTTAAAGCCTTCTATGCGGGCGCTGTTTTTGTCGACAATGCTTCCTGTGATCAGTGCCGCATGATACTCCGACAGGCTGCACATACCAGCAGCAGGTAGGAATACAGCCCCAGCACGTTCCATCACCATCCATTGTCCTACGGTGAAACGGTAAATGGTATTGAAGTTGAGCGTATCGAAGCCTCGTTCTAGCCAGTCGTCGGGTAGTAGTATGATGCCCTGAGTGCCACTTATTAGGCCCATGGTGCGGAGTCTCCATGCATTGGGGCGACCGGTCAGCAGATAGTCCCATTCGTAGACACTTAGGGTTCTCCAAAGCCCTTCGCGGTTGCCGCCGTTGCTGATGCGATTGTAAACGCCCCAGTCGAAGCTGGTGCCGTCTATATTCTTATTGGCACCGTTGCCAAAGTTGGTAGGATTGGGTGAATAGTAATAGGGTGCCTTGTCGCGATAGCCACTGGTACCCCACGCAAAGAGATCTATCCAGCCGGCATAGTGCTTGCCGTATTTCATGTTGTCGAAGCCGATGAGGTCGAACTGTCGTTCGGCAAAGCGCCACAGGTTGGCATAGGCATTATACTGCAGATTGCCCTTTGAGAATCGCACCTGCTTGTTAGGAGCAACGCTGAAAGTGCCCTCCAAGACTCCTTGAGCTAGATGGACGGCGGCCTGAGTGGATGTGGAACTGTAGATCTTGTTGCCCGCTATCGAATCTATCACATACTGGTTGGGCATCCAGCCTGTGGTAGAGGCGCCCTCGTCAGAAAGTGCGAGACGGAATCCCAACACACTCAACTGCATGTCGGGAACCCAAAAATTGCGGTATGCATTGCGGCAATCGTTGGGGACATCGGTCCATGACCCACCCCTGCCCACATGGAAGGCTCCACTGTCGGCTCCTCTCGGATTGAGAGTCACAGCGATGTATTCGTCCTCCCACAGGTTGTTATTGTCCATCCACATGGTCAGAGTCTCATGGTCGGTCACGTAGTCGGGTTTGCCTATGTTCTTAGCAACTAGCCAGAGGTAGTAATCATCGAGATACCAGTCGCTGCACCATTCCCATACGTTGCCGGTCATGTCGTACAGACCTAGTTCGTTGGGGACAAGACCTCCAACGATATGAGTGGAGTCGTTGCTGTTAAGCTGAGACCACCCTACGCGCATCACGTCGTTGCTGCCGGCATAGGGGAAGCCGCGCGACTGGCTGCCTCCACGGGCAGCGTATTCCCATTCAGCCTCAGTGGGGAGTCGGAAATGAAGACCTGTGAGGCTGTCGAGACGATGGATAAACAACAGCACTTCGTTGTAGCTTACTTGCTCCACGGGTAGGTCCTCGCCCACGAAATTGGATGGGTTATATCCCATGACGGTTGTCCATAGGCGTTGAGTCACCTCATAGCGCCCCAGGAAGTAGTTGTCCACTGTCACACCATGGAGCGGCACCTCGTCGTTTTTCCCTATCGTCCAATAGGCAGGTTCGCATCCCATGATAAATGACCCTCCTTTGACATAAACCATCTCGAACTTACAATCGCCTACGACACAGGTGAGTGTGCGCTTGTTGCTCTGAGAGTGGGCATGGCTTCCGAGAAGGGCTATCAGCAGTAGGAGTATAGCTATTCGATTCATCGTGTGTGTATTATTACTAGATGGGTGTTGGTTCGTAGTGTTTTTTTTCAGATGCAAAGATATGATTTTTTTTTGAATCTGTTGGTTTTTAGGGAGAGGAAGATGTTACGATGGGTATCTCGGAGGAGGGTCTTAGAAGAAAAACAAAGGCACCCAGGGTATTGCCTCGGGTGCCTTTATGAAATAATTGTAAGGAAAGATGCTCTACAGAGTGAAGCGAATGCCGAATTCGTGGATCATGTTGCCACTGCCGCTTTTGTAGGTAGGAAGGAGGTTGAAGTAGACTTCGGTGCCGGGGGCAAAGATGAGCCAGCGGTTCTGGGTGCCGATGGCAAGATCGAGGCGGACGCGATTCATGTTGTAGACGGGTTTGCTAATCATGAAGCCTGGGGTGGCGCCGATGTACCAGCCGTGCTCGTTGTCCTTGTTGATGTGGCTGAGCTTGATGGGCAGGATGATGGTACTAGTCTTCGCACGAACTTCATCTCTATCATAGAAACTGGGGTTGATGTTGTCACCAGTGACATCAAGATGGCTGTAGAAGAAGAGTGAGTAGCGGTAGCCGAGACCGATGTTGAAGTCCCAACGGCGGGCGATGGGGCGGTGGTAGTCGAAAGTGACACCGACGTTAGCGCCAACACTGTTGTAGAAGTTGTTGTTTCCATAGAAACGGCGGTCGGTCAAGATGCTGACAGAAGGATCGGCTGTGAAGTTGGGTTTGCGTCCCCATGCAGCATAATGCTCTTGGCGCTTACGCTCCTTCTCTGCCTTTTTCTGCTGCTGGCGGATTTTCTGCTCGGCTTTGGCCTGCTCGCGTTTCTGGCGGTCTTGCTCTTTCTTTATGGCTTTCTCCTGCTCTTTCTGTTGCTCTTTAAGGAGTTTTTCCTGCTCTTTGGCGCGCTCCTGTTGAGCTTTTTCGGCGGCTTTTTGCTGCTCCCGCATCAAACGTTCCTGCTCTTTTTGCTGCTGTTTGAGGAGTTCTTCCTGTTCTTTCTGTTGCTGCTTCAATAATGCCTCCTGCTGTTTGGCGCGTTCGATAGAATCGTTGCTCTGAGCATAGGCTGTGCCGGCTGAGAGGGCCAGCGCAATCAAAAGGATGTAAAATTTCTTCATAATACTATTTTTTAGTGAATGTGTGTATAACGCAGATGGGTGGGAATTATTGTGTGAGGGCATAAAAAAAAGGAGTTTTGCAACTCCTTTCTTTCTGTCGGGGCGAAAAGACTCGAACTTTCGACCCCTTGCACCCCATGCAAGTGCGCTAGCCAACTGCGCCACGCCCCGAACATTTTGTTTCTCGTATCTCTCGAAAACGGTTGCAAAAGTACTACTTTTTCTGGAATTGACCAAATTTTTTTTGTATTTTCTTTTATCGTTGGAGAGAAAAGTCGCTATGATGTGTTGTGTATTAATACAATAAGTTATTTGGAAAACTTGACGAAAACGAAGTTTGCTCCGGTGTTTTCAGACCCTATTTCTTCTAATTTGTTGCCGTTTTGAACAGAAAATTGGGTGTCAGAAGGTAGGTATGTGTGCAGGTGTTGGCGTAATGTGCTGATACGTCGTTCGATAAGTAGATTATTGAATGCGTCGTTGCTGGTTTGGTCGCAATATACGTCGATGGTTGCCTTGTAGTCGGGGTTGTCACGAAGGAAGATAATGATGGGTTTTAGTGACGATTCTCCTTCGGGCGATATCTCAATGTCGGCTTCGTGGCTGAAGAGGTCTTGAATAATGATAGGGTGGTTGATAGGGAGAGAGGAGAGTTGAATGTCGTTCTGTAATGAGTTGATTAGTAGCCGTTCTGTAGTGCGCACTATGGATATTTCCTTCTCATAATTGAAGTAGCCGCTGAGGGAGGCTTGCAGCAGATAATTGTTGTTGGGAAGGACAAACATTTGATAGTTCCCGCTTTTATCTGACTGGGTGCTGGCTACGATCCTTCCGTTGAGAGTTATTTGGATGTTCGCATTTGGTATCGGTGTATTGTGCACATCGAAAATGGTTCCCGAGACCATGACTCCGTCAAGTCGACCTTTGAATGAGTATAGCTCGCGCTGTCCTGAGCGATTGGATATCCACCATCCTTGAGCATAGGCGGGGTAGAATGCCATGTTCCAGTCGTTGTGCTCACTATTGATGGGGTATGGAAGTGGCTGAATGGTGTAGGTGTCAAAAATAATTTCGTCAATTGTTGCGGCATCGTGCATATACAATGCATATAGGTGGTTGCCTGCAGTGCTATGTGGCATGCTGTCGGATGTAAAGATGAGGTAGTTCTGGTAGAATGTAGGGTTTGTTTCGTTGCCGGGTGTGTTGACGGTGTTGCCTAGATTGATGGGTCGGGTCCAGCGATGGCCGTTCCAAAGTGAGCACCAGAGGTCGTAGCCTCCAAGACCCACTTTCCCTTTTGAGGTAAACACCATCATTTTTCCCGAGGGAGAGAATGTGGGGTGGCAAATGTCGCGTTGCCAACCGTGAATGTTAATGCGCCGTACTTTACAGAAACGGTTGTTGGTTAGAACGTAGAGGTTGGTAGTGCCATCGGCATCGCCACGGGTGAAGTAGAGGGTGCTGTCGTGAGGATTACGTACCACATAGTCGGCACCTGGAATGATGTTAGCAAAGAGGGTGTCGGGTTGTAGGGAAGGTGTTCTTTCGGTGTTGATAGGTGCACTTACAAGCAGATGGCTGTAGCCGAATAGTTGATTGTCGATTGTGGAGAGGTTGTCAAGTCCGTGGGGCAAGCGAATGTTGTGATGGGAATTGACGATAAAAGGTTCTTGTGCGTTCAGCACTAGGGGCAGCAACAGGATGAACAGTATGGTTACTTTTTTCATAATGGCTACTGACTAATTCTGAATGGCGATAGGTAAGGCATCCTTCATCTCTGAAATATAGTGGAAGGTGAGTCCCTTGAGATATTGGGACGGGATGTCTTCAATGTCGCGACGATTGTCGTTGCACAGGATAATGTCGGTGATATTGGCACGCTTGGCGGCAAGAACTTTCTCTTTGATTCCACCCACAGCGGTGACGGCACCCCTGAGGGTGATTTCTCCTGTCATGGCAATAGTAGGGATGACCTTCTTCTGCGTGAGAGAGGAGACCATGGCAACAAACATGGTGATGCCTGCCGAGGGTCCATCCTTGGGAGTGGCTCCTTCGGGAACATGTATGTGAATATTGCTATTCTCGATAAGTTCGGGGCTAATGCCAAACGATTCGGCGTTGGCTTTGATATATTCAAATGCCAAAGTGGCAGACTCTTTCATCACATCGCCTAGGTTGCCCGTCATGGTGAGTGTGCCTTTGCCTTTGCTTATGCTGGATTCGATAAAAAGTATTTCGCCACCCACTTGAGTCCAAGCCAGGCCAGTCACAACTCCCACCTTTGGCTCGTCGCCACGGTGGTCGCTATTGTGGATAGGTAAGCCGAGGATTTCCTTCAGCTCTGTGATATGGACGACAGGGTCTAGGTCTTTGCCTTCAGACTTACGTACGGCACGATGGCGGATAATCTTGGCGAGGGTCTTCTCAAGCTGACGGACACCGCTTTCTCGGGTGTAATCGTTGATAATGCGGGTGAGAACTTCTTTGCTGAACCTCAGTTCGTTCTTGGCAAAGCCATGGCCTTCGAGTAGGCGAGGGATAAGGTGACGTCGGGCAATCTCCAGTTTTTCTTCAAGAATATAGCCGCTCAGATCGATGATTTCCATACGGTCGAGCAGGGCAGGTTGGATAGTGCTGAGGGTATTAGCCGTGGCGATGAAGAGGACGTGCGAGAGGTCGTAGTCGAGGTCGAGGTAGTTGTCGTGGAAGGCGTTGTTCTGTTCGGGGTCAAGCACCTCAAGAAGGGCGGAGGTAGGGTCGCCGTTATGGCTCATGCCTTGAACCTTGTCGATTTCGTCTAAGACAAAAACGGGATTGCTGACCCCTGCCTTTTTGATATTCTGGATGATGCGTCCGGGCATTGCTCCCACGTAAGTCTTGCGGTGTCCACGTATTTCGGCTTCATCGTGTAAACCGCCTAGTGCCATGCGGACATATTTCCGTTTCATGGCGGTGGCAATGCTTTTTCCGAGCGAGGTCTTACCAGTACCTGGAGGTCCAACTAGGCAGAGGATAGGACTTTTCATGTCGCCTTTGAGGCTTAGCACGGCAATATATTCAAGAATGCGTTCTTTAACTTTCTCCAGGCCGTAGTGGTCTTTCTCCAGTACCTTGCGTGCATGGGAAGTGCGTAGGTCGTCTTTGCTGTATTCGTCCCAAGGCAGTTGGAGGAGTAGCTCGGCGTAGTTGAGTTCTACGGTATAGTCGGGTGTCTGTGGAGGCGTACGTCTCAATTTCTCGAGGGTGTGGTTGAATGCCTCTTCGACAGCCTTGCTCCAATGTTTCTTTGAGGCACGCTCTTGTAGGAGTTTTAGGTCTTGGTCGCTTGTGGTGCCCCCCAGCTCGTCTTGAATGACGCGCATTTGCTGGTTGAGATAGTATTCCCGCTGCTGGCGATCCATCTCTTGGCGGGCCTTGTCCTGTATGTCATCACGAATGCGGTAGAATTCGTGTTCGTTCTCAATATACTCGGCTACCATGTCGGCTCGGAGGTCATACCCAAACACTTCTAGGAGGGTCTGCTTGTCGCTAGTGGATATGTCGAGGTGGGCAGCGATGTAGTTGGTCAGAATGCGGTCACTACCAATATTAGATAGCGAGTTGATGATGTCTTTAGAATTGAATCCTGCACCATTATTTTTTTTCTGCTGCAGTTCGGCGTAGCGACGCCTGATGGTCATCACCTTGTTGTGGAATGTGCGGGGATGGTTGCTTTTTTCGATTTCATTAATGAGAGTAGCCTTCCCGTGATAGAATGGTTGAGTTTGGGTGATACTGTCGAGGGAGCATTTCATCGTCCCTTGAAGGACGGCCATATTGTTTTCATGAGGCAGGTCGATGACTCGGAGGACGCGTGCCACCACTCCGATTTTATACAGGTCGTCTAACTGGGGCTCTTCCACGTCGTTCTTTTGGGCCACTACAATAATGCGCAGGTTCTTGCGTTCGGCCAGACGGAGGAGTTGCAGTGATGACTTACGTCCCACGGAGATAGGCATTACCACACCAGGGAAAAGCACGTTGTCCCGAAGGGGGAGCAGGGGTATGTCTTCCGGTATCTCGTCTTCGTTTAGAAGGAATGACTCATCCTCTTTGGTCACAAGTGGGATAATCTCGGCTCTCGATGCAAACCCGTCAGCATCCACACCTGTGGTGAATATGTTGTCCAGTTCCAAATCCATCTCTAAAAGTTCTTCTTGAATTGTATTTTTCTTCATGTAGCGTATGGGTCAAAATCTACTCTGGATTGTATTTTCGATAGACTCTATTATACGCAAAAAGATATAAAAGGTTTCGTTTTTTTGGCTGTAAGTTTTTGTTTATTGGGGACCAGAGATATGTGATATGATCACTCTTGCTTGCCTTCGTTTCTTTTTTCGAAAAAGACTTCGATATTCTTTATTATCCAATTGATAAAGAGAATCACTCCTACTGAGATAATGGCGTATCGCCACATGCCATATCCGCAAAGACAGCCGACGGCAGCACTGCACCAGATAGTCGCCGCACTATTCAACCCATGGATGGTCAACCCGTTTTTCATGATGACACCAGCACCAAGAAAACCAATGCCTGTCACCACTTGTGAGAGTACACGCAGGTTGTCGTTGTTGACGGGACCGCCATTCTGAATGGATGTGGCTATCACACTTTCAGAAATAAGAATGAAAATACAGGCACCCACCGAGACCAGCGCATTGACTGCCAGACCGGCATTGCGATTACGCAGTTGGCGTTCCAGACCAATCAATATGCCTGCTATCAAGGCACAGAGAATCCGGTTGAAGAAAACATCTAATGGCATATTCTTTATTGTTAATTGCGTTTGGGTTTTGTTTTAGCCAATCTTATGCCTCGTTGGCGGTCTCAATGGTTGATTTGCCAGCCAGCACCACCACTATCTCGCCTTTTACTTCTTTAGAGGCAAAATGGCCATGAACCTCACGGAGTGTTCCACGGGCAGTCTCAGCGTGCAGTTTACTTATTTCGCGCGACACACTCACCTGCCTCTCCTCACCCAGTACGGTTATCAACTCCTCCAAGAGTTTGACCAGCCGGTAGGGCGACTCATAAATGACCATGGTTCTCTCCTCGTCTGCCAGTTGCCTGATAGCGGTCTGACGGCCTTTTTTGTGAGGGAGGAACCCTAGGAATACAAACCTGTCACAGGGCAGGCCGCTGTCGACCAATGCAGGCACCATGGCGGTAGCACCAGGAAGGGTCTCAACAGGGATATTGTTCTTGACTGCCTCGCGAACCAACAAAAACCCTGGGTCGCTAATACCTGGAGTTCCCGCATCGGTGACCAAGGCAATCGTCATGCCGCTCAGCAGGCGATCGACGATGTTGTGTAGTGTCTGGTGTTCGTTGAAGATATGGTACGCCTGCATAGGAGTGGTAATGCCATAATGTTGCATCACTACTCGCGATGTACGTGTGTCCTCTGCCAATATCAGGTCTGCTCCTTTCAGCACCTCGACGGCACGATAAGTCATGTCGCCGAGGTTGCCTACAGGGGTGGGTACAAGGTATAGTTTCATTACTCCATCTCGAAGTCGTCAGGTATCTCCATGTCGTGGAAGACATTGGTGACATCGTCATCTTCTTCCAGCAAGTTGATAACCTTGAGCACCTTGCGCATAGAGTCCTCGTCAATGGAACGAGTGGTATTGGGAATGCGCTGCAGTTCGGCGCTCTCACACTCTATCTTCATTTCTTCCAACATCTTCACCATGTTGCCGAAGTCCTCATAAGCGGTGTAGAGGGTGATGTACTCATCGTCCACTTCCATCTCTTCCAGTCCGCCGTCGATAAGGGTCATCTCTAATTCCTCGACATCCATCTCGGGTTTGCGCGGAATGACAAAGACACCCTTGCGTGTGAAGAGGAAGCTGAGGCTGCCATTAGTCTCCATGGTTCCGCCGTTCTTGTTCATTATGCTCCGAACATTGGCAACGGTACGCATATTGTTGTCAGACAGGCACTCGATAAACAGGGCTATGCCGTGGTTCACATGGCACTCGAAGGTGATTTCCTGCAGCACGGCGGCATCCTTGTCACTTGCCTTGTTGATGGCACGCATCAGTGTGTCCTTAGGCATGTTGCATCCACGGGCGTTCTGCACCAACAGGCGCAGTCTTGGGTTGCTGTCGGGGTCAGGGCCGCTTTCGCGAACGGCAACGGCTACTTCTTTCAAAATTTTGGAATACTGTTTCGAGCGTTTGGCATCGGCAGCGCCTTTGGCTCTCTTAATCTTTGACCATTTGTTGTGTCCTGACATAAAATTAGTTTTTATATATTATACAATTGTTATTATTTACTATTTGATATAGAATTTCAGATAGGTGATGGGCATCCCTTGGGAGAGGAACATGCGCTCATAGAATGTCTGCGTCATCTGGGCCTCCACAAGGCAGGGAATCTCAGGGTGTTCTGAGGACGGAAGGGCATACAGGTCGTTGGTTGAATACTCTACTCGGTAGTTGCCTGCAGGGATTACTTCGTTGAGGGTGTACTCATATAGTTCCTGTGAGTCGGTCTTTAGGTGTATCGGTGACCCTGGCAGTAGAAACTGCTTATAGTACCCAAGGAACCTTTCACAGGTCAGTCTCTTGTTCTCCTTCTTGGGTTGGGGGTCGGGGAAGGTAATCCATATCTCAGACACCTCGTTGGGGGCGAAGAACTGCTCAATCAGCTCTATGCGGGTGCGGACGAATGCCACGTTCTTCATCTGTTCCTCATTGCTGGTCTTTGCTCCACGCCACAGGCGGGCCCCCTTGATGTCAATCCCTATATAGTTCCGTTCGGGATTGATTCGGGCGAGATTCACCGTGTATTCACCTTTGCCACATCCTAGCTCCAATGAAATGGGGTTGTCGTTTCCAAAGAAACTAGACCATCGACCGCGAAGGGCAAATCCCTCCTCTTTCAGCATCTCGTACGATACCTGAAAGAGGTTGGGAAATGTCAAGTTTTCAGCGAAACGTTCTAGCTTATGGTGACCCATGGGCTAACCCTTATTCGTTGAAGTTTTTAATGGTTACGTCGCTCTTGTACCACGACTTGATGTGCTTCTCCATCGCCTGGGCTGCGGTGTAGGTGGGGGCAGAACCCATGCTGACATAGTATCCGCCCGACTTGCTGATGATATAGGCGTCGCTGCCTAGGACTTTCAGTTGGTTGGCACACTTGTTGGCAGACTTCTTCGAGGTGAAGAATCCGGCGATAATGTCAAATCCCTGTTTGCTGTTTCTGAAGGTGGGTGCTTCGGGCACTACCTCCACGTAGGGTTGGTCGTTCTTCTTATAGGCATTGGCTTTGGCACCACCATTGCCACCAGTCTGACCATAACCTTTCAAGCCATATCCGTCGGCGTGCAATCCTAGGCTGACGATGATGTCGTCAAGCAAACCGTCCAACAGGTCGAGGTTCATCAGTTCACCTTGTACTTTGCAGCGGTAGTATTGGGCACCTGCCTCTTTATATTCAGCGTAGTTCCGTTTCAGCCAGAAGTCTTCATAGGGGAAGAAACGTTTCACGCAGTAGCCTTCCACCATCAGCTCGTGCAGACGGTCGTTGGCATATTGGTCCACTTGGTTCATCACCGGGGCAAAGGCATTGCCGTAGTGACGTGCCAATAGGAACTGGTGGACGTAATCGGCCATGAAGTTATGTACTAGTATGCAACTACGATTGATGTCGTTTTCTTCAAAGGTGAGCAGGTTGCGGTCTTCGGTGAATTGGTCTTTATAGGAGAGCTCCACTTCGCGGGCACAACTCTCACCCGAGGGGACGCCTCTGTGAGTAAAAAAGTAGTAGGCGCCAAATCCTAATAATAAGAGGAGTAACAATACCAATATCCAAAGCCAGCCGCGTCTTTTCTTGTCTTCCTTTTTCTCCTGTTTCTGTATTCTAGCAGCCATTTTCTGTTGCTCTTTAGCTGCTTTGGCCTGCTCCTTGGCGGCTCTTGCTTGGTCTTTCATAGCCTGTTCGGCCTTTCGTGCAGCAGCTTTCTCGGCCTCTTCTACTTTTTTGCGTGCCTCCTTCTCGGCCTTTGCGGCAGCCTTTTCGGCCAAGCGCTTCTCACGGGCGTCTTTAGGCGAGGAGGGAATCTCGTCCAGCATACGCTTCACTTCCGACAGGTGGTCGGCCGTGCTGGTCGGTGTTGCCACGACGGGGGGGATCACGTCGACTTTAGGCTCAGGTTCTGGAGTGGGAGGGATGATGGGCTTAGGCTCAGCGGTAGGGGTAGGAGTAGGAGTAGGTTCCGGTACCGGCTCGGGTACGGGTTCGGGCTCAGGTGCGGGTGTGGCGGGTTTGTCGAAAGCAGCAAATGGGTCGGCTACTGCCTTGGGAGTATAGGTCGCTACATGTTCTAGGGGCTGCTCATGTTTCTTGTTGGCGTCGAGGTCTAAGTCTGGCAGTGCTTCAAATGTGGCGCTCGATCCCTTTAGCATCATTCTTCCCAGACCGGGGAACTCATGCCCGGTAGCCGAGCGGTGTAGCTTGTCGTTCAGGGCAGCAATATAATTGTTCCACATTTGTTCGGCAATGTCGTTGGTCACGCATTCTTTCTCGGCAATGTGGCGGATTATCGCCTTGTTTCCAGATAGGCTGTTGTTCATAACCACCGTGCGGCGGGCAGGGTAGAAGGTGCCTGTTGCCGTGTCGTGGTAGGCACTCACATTGCTGCCTGTCAACGTTCCTAGTCCGGGAAATTCAACCGTATTGCCTTGTTGGACGAATTCTACGATAAGTTCTGTTATATTCATACGAACGTAATAATTTATTTCTTGTTTGTTATTTTCATTGTTAAGTATTGTTCGGCTGCAGCCAGGTCTTCGGGGGTGTCGATACCCATGTTGCTTGTCGGTGTCTCACTCACCCGTATGCTGTAGCCATTCTCCAACCAGCGCAGCTGCTCTAGGCTTTCGCTTTTCTCAAGAGGCGAAGGTGAAAGGCTTACCACCTTCTTCAGCACGGAAGTTCTGAAGGCATATATGCCCACATGCTTATAGTAGTCCTGCTGTTGGAGCCATTTCTCTTGATCAACTCCTCTGAGGTAGGGTATTGGCTGACGGCTAAAGTAGAGGGCATTCCCCTTGTGGTCGCACACCACCTTCACGTTGTTGGGAGAGAAAAGCTCTGCCTCTGAGCGTATGGCTGTCTTAAGGGTGGCAATCTGGGTGTCGTCGTGTTCGAAACACTTGATTAGATTCTTCAACTGTTCTTGTTGCACAAAAGGCTCATCGCCTTGGACATTGATGACCACGTCAAACCGTTTGCCTTCCGCCTCCAATGCCTCCAACACTTCTCCACATCGGTCAGTGCCGCTACGATGGGTGCTACGGGTCATCATCACGTTGCCTCCCAATGTCTTCACGGCCTCTGCAATGCGGCTGTCGTCGGTTGCCACCACAGCCTCATCCAGCAAGGGTAAGGCTGTCACGCTATCCCACACCCAGGCTATCATTGGCTTACCCCCCAGCTGTGCCAGAGGTTTGCCCGGGAAGCGGGTCGAAGCATATCGTGAAGGTATGATGGCAAGTGTTCTCATTAGGCTTCGGTAAACAGTGAATTTATATCGGCATCAATCATATTGTACACCGCCCCGAGGTCTTCCTCATGGGTGACAAAGTTCAGTTTGTTGAGGTCTACTACAATGATTTTCCCCTTGTTGTAGTTTTCAACCCAATCCTCATAGCGCTTGTTCAGCCCCGTGAGGTAGTCCAGCCGTATGCTGTTCTCATATTCTCTGCCGCGCGACTGTATGTTGCGAATCAGGGTCGGCACATCAGCTCTCAGGTAGATGAGCAGGTCGGGTGGCTGCAGGAATGACGACACCAGCTCAAAGGTGTGCTGGTAGTTGTCGAAATCGCGGGTGTTCATGAGTCCCATCGCATGCAGGTTGGGTGTGAATATATAGGCATCTTCATAAAGGGTACGGTCCTGAATGATGTTTTCACTCTCCTTTTGGGCTTCTAGCAATTGGCGGGTGCGGGTGTGGAGATAGTATATCTGGATGTTGAACGACCACCGACGCATATCCTCATAGAAACTGTTGATATAAGGATTCGTCTCTGTCGACTCGTATATGGGTCTGTATCCATAGTGCCGAGCCAACATTTTGGTCAATGTGGTCTTACCCGAACCAATATTCCCTGCAATAGCGATGTGCATGATAGCCTAGATTTTGCCTATCCTTTTGTCCAACAAAAGAATAGACATTTTATTATTCTAATATTTAAAAAGCAAAGATACGAAAAAAAATGAAATTGAAAATCGAAAATAGAAATTATTGCGCAATAGCAGCCCGATTCAGGCTCTCTCTTTTCCTAATTCACTAGAGATACGACACCCACTCGGGTGCATCCATAAATGCACCCGAGTGGGTGTCGTCTTTTCTTTTAGAGGAGGGGAGGCGTTGTCACTCCACCGCCAACTTTGCCGTGGCTGAGCCCTGCGGGGTGGTGAGCGTGACGAAGTAGACACTCGCCGGCAGGGCGGTGATGTCCACTTGCTGGTTGTCCGACCTTAGCGGTTCACTCAGTACCAGTCTGCCAGCGGCATCGGTGATGGCAATGGTGCCGCCACCGACCGTTGCCAAGCCCTCCGACAAGATGGTGACGCTTCCATGTGCCGGATTGGGCACGAGGGTTATGCGCAGCCTTCCAGCCAGCTCCTGCGTGCCCACCTCGCTGGTGTCCGGGTCCTCAAGAGTGAACTGCACAGGGTGTCCCCACCTGCCCCACACTAGTGTGTCGTGCAGGGCACACTCGTGGCGGCATCTGGCGCGGAGCGTAATGGTGTATAGGATGCTGTCTCTCAGCCCTGTCAGGTCGTAAGGGTTGCTGCTGGGCGTAAGGTCGAAAGCGGCAGTGTCGTCCCGTCGCACATGCAGTTGGAAGTCTATCTGCCCCGGCACGGTGTCCCATGCCAGCCTCACACCGTGCGGCAGTAGGCTTTCAATGCGCAGTCCCTCCGCCTGGGCGCAACTCATCACGTCGTTTGCCGCGATGCGTACGCTGTCGGGCATGCCGTACTGCTTCATCGTTGGGCAGTAGGCACTCACGAAGTAGGTGTACACCAAGTCTGGGTCTATGCCGCTGATGCAGTACGAGGTCGTGCTGATGCTGTCCACCTCCACCACGACCCCCTCGCTGTAAACTCCGCAACCGTACTTAAACCCGCTGGGTCCGTACTCTAGGTGGTAGAACGCCGCCGAGTCCACTGGTGGCCACGAAATCCATACCCGCGTGCCGTCCACGCTGTCCACCCGCAACTTTTCCACCTTGGGGCATGCTCTGTGTCGGATGGGGTATATGGGTCCGGGCTGGGTAGCAAATTGGAAGCAGGTGTACGCACAATCTACCCAAAAACTTCTACTATACTTCCTGTCACCAGGCCATATCATATGCATATAGGCATTCCATTCGTCCCCTCGACTATATTCAACTCCTGCTATTTTCGGCGTGGGGAGAAAACCCCAAGTCACAAATACAGAGTCGTCGGGTCCAAACACATGCTCGCGCGAGAACAGCCTTTCATACACCGGCACGGTGTCGTGCATATATAGATAGGGTATGAACGACGTATCTACGGCATGGTACACAAATTGTTTGTAGGGCATTGCGCAGTCCACTATTATTGAGTCTATAAGGATTGGCACATTGGTACCTTTTGGCACATTATAGAGATACAGCCCTGTGGGTATCGATTTGTCCCTAGCAATTCCTGAACTATGTCTGACCACAGAGTCGGCAGTGAATGCTATTCCGTATATGTGTTCTGTTGAATCCACGGCGAAAATCATTCCATGTTGAACGCAATCCTTAGGTCCGGCAAGGATGGTTGTGAAACACAGGGCTGACCCCATGTCGCCACAGGATGTCAATGGCGGATTAGGTTCGTACCTCACAGCCATATAGTTCGAGTCGCCATAGTTGACCACTTGCCCGTATGTCGGTACCAAAATGCCAAACAAGGCTATAAACAGTAAAATACTTATTTTCTTCATAATAGGATGTTTTTTTTTTACCTAGAAACTATAATTAACTGATTGAATGCTTTTTATTGTGTTTGCGTATATTTGTCGTCAATATGATTTTGACGCTGCAAATATACAAAAAAAAATGATAAATGCAAAAAAAATCCTCCCCCGACCAGGGCAAGGTCTTGTTTGAACTTGTACATAAAATTTGAAATGTAAATTAAACATATCGGCCATGAGCCGGAAACTGTCAATCTGAAAATTTCAAATCATACAATTGAATCAAGCAAAAGAAACCCCGGGAAGAAGTTATTCTACCAGCATCTTTAATCAGTATAAGAAAGGTTAAGGTATTGAATATTATTTATACAGTATCAGACCAGATTAACACAAGTTTTTTTGCATAGGGCAAAAAGCAACCTCTTAAACGCTTTTAGCAAAGTTTTTTTGCTTGACGTTTAACTACAAAAGTATTTCCAATGTTACCGATACGGAGATTACGGATGACCTGCGATTTTGCGTAAAGTGAAAACAAAACGTACTCCACCATCCGCATTCTGAAATGCTGCAATCATTCCACCGTGGAGTTGAACGGCATTTTTCACAATAGCGAGGCCAAGCCCCGTACCTCCGAGTTTCCTGCTTCGCCCTTTATCGACACGGTAGAATCGCTCAAAAATACGCGACAGATGTTCCGAAGCAATCCCTACGCCATTGTCGGAGAATGTGAACTGCCAACGGGTGTCTGCATCGGAATGCGTAAGGGTTATTGTGGCCCCATCGCCTGCATAGGAAATGGCGTTGTCAGTGAGGTTGCTGAAGATGCTATGGATAAGCGACACGTCGCCGTAGGCCATAAGCGAAGATGGCAATTGGTTGTCGAAATGCATACGATGCTCTTTCAGATGCAAAGCGGAGGCTTCAACTATCTGCCCAACAATCTGTGAAATATTGACCTCTTCAAATTTGTAGGCCACCGACGCCTCGTCAATTTTGTTCAGGGTGGAAATGTCCTGCAAGATGGCTGTCAGCCGCTGGGACTGGCCGAAACATTGCTCAAGGAATTGTTGCCGCATATCGTCGGAGATGTCGGGGTGCGTCAAAATGGTTTCCAGATAGCCCTGTATGCTTGCCACGGGTGTTTTCAACTCATGGGCGGCATTCTGTGTCAGCTCGCGTTTCAGTCGGTTCTGTTCTTCTTTCGTAACCTGCAGTTTCTTGTATATCTTGACGATTCGTTCGGCTATTTCGCCAAGTTCATCGTTTGAGAATTCGGCCAACTCTTCAATTTCAAGACTTTCGCCAAGGGCAATTCGTTTTGCGAATGTCCGTAGCTTGTCAATGCTGTTCCCCAATTTTCTGGTAAAGCGTGACAATATAAACGTCAGGACAATGAACACCGCCAAAGCAAGCCAGATGTATTCCTTTTCCGCTTGCAACGAATCTTTCAAGTCGTGGTTATAGGGCAATGCCGAACGAATGAAGAGGCCGAGTTGAGGTATATAAGTGGCGGAATAGAAGTAGTCTTCACCCATTGTGGCACTGGTTCTTTCTATGTCCGATCCTTGCCCTTTATCTATTGCTTCGCGAATTTCTTTTCGGTGAAGATGATTGTCCATTGTGCTGTATTCCTGTATACGGTTGTCGTACAGCACCCGCCCGAGGCTGTCAATGATTGTCACACGCAGATTCTCTATCTTATGTCGATGGATATAACTCTCTACCGTGCTGTCGGCGATACTGCCACAGCTGTAGAGCGATTCGCTCATACGCAGGTTGTAGTCTTGCAGCCGGATGTTCAGGCATTCTATCTTAAATTCTTTCTCTCTATAGTGCTGAAAAGCCATAAAAGAGAAAGCGAACAGGCCGAATATAGCGGCTATGCTGACCGACAGTTTCTTACCTATAGACATATCACATCAAACCATAAAATAATATCCGTAACCCATCTTTGTCCCGATACAGGAAGAGTATGGCTCAATCTTCTTTCGTATTCTCAGAATGTTCACATCAACAGTCCTGTCCATCACCGTGGCATCGTCGGGCCAGACGCTGTCAATCAACTCCTGCCGCGAAAGGACACGCCCCCGAACAGACAACAGCAGAGCTAACAGCTCGAATTCAGTCCTTGTGAATGGAATGTCCACCCCATCGACGAACACTTTTTTCTGGCTTGTGTTTATCACAATTCCCCCATATTGCAGCGTATCCTTCCCCTGTTTTTCTTTGTGGTCGGTTCTTGCCAAAACAACCTTGACTCTGGCCAACAGCTCAAGTATCCTGAACGGTTTGGAAATATAGTCGTCGGCACCAAGCCCGAAACCGTGCAGAACGTCTTGTTCCGAATCCTTTGCTGTCAGAAAGATAATCGGTATATCCGCTGTGCTTTTGCTGTTTTTCAATACACTTGCCAGTTCAAACCCCGACATCCCATCCATCATCACATCGAGTAACAAAAGGTTGAAATCTGGAATGTTTTTTTGTAGGGCATCTTCTGCCGATGTTGCCACCGCAACGGAATATCCTTCCTTCTCAAGATTAAATTGTAGTATTTGACAAATGTCAATTTCATCATCTACAACAAGAATATTGTAAGTGAGTTTTTTTGTCATGGTGCAAATTTTAAAATATGAACGGAAAAATACTGTTTTTTATTGTGTTATGCCATGTCAAAAATATTTTTTCTCTTCGAGGAATTTGCGGGCGGCTTTCAACTGGTGGCGCATAATGCTGAGGAGTTCGCGGCTTTCCTGAAGGATGTTAAGGTAGATGAGTGATATTTTGTAGTCGGCGGTGTTCGTCTGCTTCTGCATACGGTCGATGTGCGTCTTGCGCAGAAAGGAAAGTTCCTTTTTGCAGAGTTCGGCCTCCTCAAGCACACGTTTCTCGTGGTCGAAACTACAGGTGGAAAGTATCTCGCAGGTCTCGTCCATCAGGTTGCAGATACGTTTACGGATGGGCAGGAATTCTTCCATAAAAGCCTCTGGGACAGGGGTGAAATTGTTGTCGACATGCTCCTTTATCGGCTCTAACAGTCGCTTTAGGCAATAGATAAACTGCTGGTCGCTGTTGGCTCCGAGGTGGAACCAGGTGTTGCGCTCCAGCGCAATGTCTTCAGGAATACGATGCAAGGCGGCAAACTCGCGGTGGCGCACCTTTTTCAGCTCCTCCTGTTTGTCTTTCAGCAGCAGTTGCGTGGCGCGCAACCCTTTAAGGTTCTCCGTCGTCAGACCGTCGAGGATGCGGTTGTATTGTTCGGCGGT
>JAEEGG010012217.1_pt1 | contig 18569 bp, 8 predicted proteins | sample 9134161 | NCBI WGS metagenome assembly JAEEGG01 (sample SAMN16246543, study PRJNA631951) | gut metagenome | biome: gut microbiome; feature: rumen; material: CR-attached | host: Bos | place: Iran: Karaj | collected 2018-10 | reverse complement strand
CTAAAACGTTCCTCCGCCCCGTAGGCCAAGCGAGCTTCACCATGCCCGACGGCAGCACGAAACTCTTTGACGTACAAACTCGCGGCGAAATCATCGAAGCCGGTCAAAAAGTCAAAGTCGAGTCCGTGCAAGAAGGCCACATCTGGGTGGGGATAGTGTAGAGACGAAAGACAGGAGATGTCATCCCGGACCAGTTCCGGGATCTGTTTTTTCGTCATCCTAGGCCCCGGAACAAGTCCGGGGTAAACTCCGTCGAAGAATCCAGTTACAGTTCTAACAAACAGAAGTTAAGAGTAAAACAAATTATATTCATAAAAGTTGCACTTAAGAAAGGGGATTTTTATGGTATCGACAGAACAAAATAATCAAACGGAAACGACCAAGCCCCCCAAAAAAGCAATTTTAGGCTTTATGCTAACACCACCTATATCCTTATTCGGAACATTCGCCTATTTTTTGGAGGATATGATATCTAATCCATCCCACAACGATGGCGCTGGCATGGCCGCACTCATATTCACAGCCGTGCTTTTCATCAGTGCTTGTATAAGCCTATCTTCATTCTTTGTTTACAATTTTCTTTATTCAGCAGAGTCAAACTTTAGTGCAGCATTCTTTTTGCTCATTCCCTTTTCAGGTATAATTCTTTTTTCATGTCTGTCGCTCTTTTTAGGTGGTTTAAATTTCGCAACAATGCTTTTAGCCCCATTCGCAGTCATTTACACAATCATGCTGACCATACTTATCCACATAAGAGAATAAATTGTAGTTCAACTAAAGATGTCATCCCGGACCAGTTCCGGGATCTGTTTTTTCGTCATCCTGAACGGCGATAGCCGTGAAGGATCCAGTAACGGTACAAAAGCTGCGGACGTATGCCTAGTAGTATAATGATGCCACACGGATTGGATTTTACTAACGTAAATTCTGTCGTATGATGTAAACCGAAAAACGTCCCAAATCGTGAACTGACGCTTGAGCTATTTTATCAGCAAGTTTTTCATCATACACCCCTACGCCCCAAAACATTAACGCATTTTTCCAAGATACCTTTTTTAGACGAGATGATTCCATTTTTCTACATAGCAATATCGATTCTAATCATCCACGCCTTTATGCAATACGAACTATACTACAAGCGGTCGAAACTCCGTCAAAACAACGATAAACCATAGAATTTCTTTTTTATCCTCAAAAAAATAAATATATTAAGTTCAGAAACTCAAACTGGAGAAAACTTAATGGATACACTTCTTACCGTAGGCATAATCATTGCCGCCATCGTCGTCATCATCATCCTCGCCTTTATCGGCAAATTCTTTAGTCTCTGGCTCCAGGCTTTGTTCTCCAAAGCAAACGTGAGCATTTTCCAGCTCATCGGTATGCGTTTGCGTAAAGTGCCGCCGCAGATCATCGTCGAAGCGCGAATTCTCAGCTGCAAAGCAGGCCTCCCGGTCGATACGAACTTGCTCGAAGCCCATTACCTCTCTCGCGGTAACGTGCTCCGCGTCATCCAGGCACTCATCGCCGCAAACAAGGCTAACATCAAGCTCGACTTTAAAGAAGCCGCCGCAATCGACCTTGCTGGCCGTAACGTGCTCGAAGCCGTGCAGATGTCCGTGAACCCGAAAGTCATCACGACCCCGAAGGTTTCCGCAGTGGCCCTCGACGGTATCCAGCTCCACGCCATCACGCGTATTACCGTGCGTGCAAGCATCCAAAAGCTCGTCGGCGGTGCCGGCGAAGAAACAGTCATCGCCCGTGTTGGCGAAGGCATCGTCAGCTCCATCGGTTCTGCGGTGAGCCACAAGGAAGTTCTCGAAAACCCGAACATGATTTCCAAGAAGGTGCTCGCCTCCGGCCTTGACGCTGGTACCGCATTCGAAATTCTCTCCATCGACATCGCTGACGTGGATGTGGGCCAGAACATCGGCGCTATCCTCGAAACCGACCGTGCCGAAGCCGACAAGAAGATTGCACAGGCCAAGGCCGAAGAACGCCGCGCCATGGCATTCGCCGCCGAACAAGAAATGAAGGCGAAAGTCATGCAAATGAAGGCCAAGCTCGTCGAAGCCGAAGCCCAAATCCCGATGGCCATGGCATCCGCTCTCCGCGATGGAAAGCTCGGCGTGATGGACTACTACAACCTCAAAAACATTGAAGCCGACACACAGATGCGCCGTGAAATAGGCTCCGCCCCGGAAGCAAGCAAATAAATATGATTGGCGAATTTGTTGCTGAAATGCTGATTGATACTGCAGTGGCAGCTGTAGGGGCGGTAGTTCAGGAAACCGCTTCCTGCATAAAAGACGCATTATCACCAACATGTCAAACAAATAAGAATCCGAAAGTTCCCCCAAAAGCTGTTAAAGCGAAGCCTGCAAAGCCAGAAAAGAAACCTTATGTCAGCCGAGACAAAAGGCACGAAAGGAATCTGAAAAAGAGGCTGGACTTGCAAAAACGCCGAGCGATAACAAACAGCGAAGGAGCCTAAATGGAATCATTACTCATATTCATTGCGATTTTCGTCATTGACGCGCTTATCAAGCGAGCGAACGCGAAGAAAAATGCCGAACAGCAACAACGTCATGCACCACCGGCCGATTCAACGCAGGAATTCGAAGACAACCGCGACGACGAGGACTTCGACGAAAGTGCTCCTCCAGAGCCCTCTCCTGTCGCCCGAAAACTGCAAGATTACATCAAGCAGTTTGAGCAAGCGCAACAAGAGGCCGCCCAAGGGACGCTAGAACCCGCCATGCCGCCGCCAGTTCCGCAAAGCACGCATCGCCGAGGCAACAACGTGACTCTGCGGGAAGTCGTTGAGGTCATCGTCGATTTTGAAGTTGTCAATGCCGACATCCTTATGGATGAATTCGGCATGTCGCGGAATGCTGCAGGGGTAATGCTCGAAGAACTCGAACACTTCCGCATTATCGGGCACGACATGGGTGTCGGCGAACACGACGTTCTCATACAAGATATTTCCGAACTCGACAACCTGCTATCGCATCCGCCTGCAGCAGCCCCAGCAAAGGCCGCCACAAGCAAACCGACTCCCAGCGTAAGCCCAGCGGTAAGCGAAAAGCAAAACCAGCTTAAAATCCTGGAAGAGCGAGCACGCAAGGCACGTGAAGAAGCCGACGCAATCGCACGCCAAAGCGATGCCGAAAACGGCTATACCGACGAAACGACCGAAGATGCCCCCTCGCTCGACAAACGCATTATCGTGCGTTCTATAAGCAGGGAAAGCGTCCGTCGCGGCTTCATCTGGGCGAAAATCATCGACGAGCCGCGATTCAAGAAACGCTGGACTGCATACAGCAGGTAAATCGCGCGACCAGCCAAACACACAACTAGCCGAAATCAAACAATTCATCCCGGACGGCACTACCGTTCGGGATTTTCTATTTCAGCCTTCTACAACAAACTTTTAAAACACAAAACCCCCGGTCTTAGGACCGGGGGTTTTGAGCTGCCTCACTTGGACTCGAACCAAGGACAACGCGATTAACAGTCGCGGGCTCTACCAACTGAGCTATGAGGCATCGTTCGTCAATCTCAAAAGAATTCAATCGACGCGCACAAATATAGATAAAACATTTTATCTGTCAAGGCATAACCGCAAATAAATTGAAAAAAGATTCAATCGTACCCCGCTCTTCAAAAAACATCTTCTTGACATAAACGAAAAGCCTCGGTCATTGACCGAGGCTTTTCAGCTGCCTCACTTGGACTCGAACCAAGGACAACGCGATTAACAGTCGCGGGCTCTACCAACTGAGCTATGAGGCATCATTGTCAATTTCAAAGGATTTCAATCGACGCGCTCAAATATAGATATTTAAAAAGTTTTGTCAAGGGGTCGATGCAAAAAAAATTTTTTTGTCTTTTTTAGCAAGCACGACTCCGCATCAAAGCGATTTCCGCAGCATACCCCGGCAACTCGTTAGGCGTTTCCAGATAAAACGGAAGGTTCTTCAGTGCAGGATGGTTCACGACATTTACAAGAGCCTCCAAGCCAATATTCCCGCCCCCGATGACTTCGTGGCGATCTTTATGGCTTGCTAAAGGATTTTTGCTGTCATTCAAATGGATGGCACAAAGACGCTTCAATCCAATCACCTTGTCAAACATCCCCAGAACGTCATCCAGATGATTTACGATATCATAGCCGCCGTCAAAAACGTGACATGTATCCAAGCAGACGCCCACCTTTTCATCTAACTCAACACGGTCAATAATAGCACGCAGTTCTTCAAACGAGCGACCGACTTCGGACCCCTTCCCCGCCATAGTCTCCAGCAGAACCTTTGTCTTGAGATTCTTATGCAATATGTTGTTCAAATGTTTCGCAATAAGTTCTATGCCAACTTCGACACCCTGCTTCACATGACTACCAGGATGAAAGTTGTACATCGCGTGCGGGAAATGGTCCATGCGGAACAAGTCATCCTTCATCACGTCCTGAGCATACTGCCGAAGTGCCGGATCTGCGGCACAAGCATTCAATGTATAAGGAGCATGGGCTAAAATCGGAGCAAAGCCATGAGCGTCCATCAAAGCGTTCAATGCATCTGCATCGGCCTTATCAAAAGGCTTTGCCGCACCGCCTCGCGGATTACGCGTAAAGAACTGGAACGTATCAGCACCGATGGAAAGAGCGGTCTCCCCCATAGCAAGGAAACCGCCCGACGACGAAAGATGACAACCTATATGCATTTTTAGAAGTCTAAATTGACAGAAATGGAGCCGTATATATCTCTGTAATCTTCAGATTTGCTGTCCGGACGATGATTGAAGAACGCACCGAACATCCATTCATTGCTCAAGCGTTCCGTCAACTGGAATCTCAACCCGGCCGACAAATCCAAATCCATTTCCATTTCTTCAACAGACTTTCCTTCTTCCTTACGGCTCATGAAATTTTGACGAATACTTCCGTTCAGCATCAAATCTATGAAATTCGGACTCACTTGGATTGTAGCATTATCGTTCAAGTTCCATTCGAATTCACTCATGTCATCACGATTATACGATCTATAGCGCGGCATAAAGGATACATAGTTTCGAACCCTATTAAACGTAGTCGTCAACGACACAGGAATTCGCATTTCAAAGTAGTCGCTCCCATGGAAATAATAACCCAGAATTCCATAGGATTCATCAGAAAAATCAAAGCCATCAAGCAAATCATCCTGATTGAACCTCGATAAATCATACCGGAACGTAAATACCCCACCCAACTTCAGCACATTTTTGGGAAGCTTAAAAGTGGCGCCCAATTCAAGCGTATGCTTCAGCAAACGTTCGTCAAACTGCGTTGCCAAATAGGGTTCCTTTTGCAAAGACGCATACTTCGCCCAACGAGCTGAGTCAATTTGAAAAATTCCATCCTCGGTTTCCACATCAATAGCTGTTTTCCCTTTTTGCTTGTCAAACCATGGATCCGAATAAATTCCAGACGATGCAATGTAGTTACCGTGAAGCCTTTGCGATGTGCTACGAGTACGGTAATTGAGAGCGTAACGAACCTTAATTTCAACAGAATCCCGAATATTGAACGTGTTCTTTAAATCGAAATCATGAATATAAAGCGTTCTCAGAGCATCTTGCTCATGTTCCTTGAGCCAGTCATCTTCAGCACCCGGAACAAGTCCTAACTTAGAACCTTCCGCAAATCCAAAGAAGTTATAAGCATCGCCACTCCCCGAAACATTTTCGATATTCAATTCATAACCAACGTTCAACGTCCAAGGATCTCTTATTTTCTTTTCGTATTTAGCGCCCATTTGGCGCGAATTCTGCAACACGTCCGGTGAACCCGCGCTGTAATAATTACGCCCCACCATGCGGAAATAAGCATCCACAGCAGCCGTATTCCCCCTCCAATTATAAGATCCAGAGAATGCAAGATTCTGAGCAGTCCATTCACTCGGGTCTTTATCGTTATTATTGCGGTATTGCTTCAAAGCTTCGCTGGCCAATTTCAGCACCCGTTTCAATTCGCTCCGCATCTCAGAGACGCTCAAATCAGTATAATCACCAAAAATGAGTTCCAATTCATCGCGCCCCATCTGATCTACTTGAGAAGTGTTATTCATCAAGCGGTGCAACTGCGCAAAAGAAGAAACATCGAGTCCAGCCCCTTCAAAAATAGCATTTACGGCACGATGAGCGACAACATTCGACGTATCAGCTCCACCCAATCCCAACTGGAAGTTGTACGAACCACGCCCACCCATGATACGGCCATTAAGTTCTGCAAACAAAGTCTTCGATGAGAACATCGGATTTGACAAGCTCACATTTTTCTTAGTACCATCGCGGAAGAATGGTTCTTCTAGATAATCCTTGCTACCGATAAAGCCCATTGTTGCATCAACATTTTTCGACGCATTCCAAAGCCCCTTGAATCCAAGCACCATCTTTTGGGATTCGACTTCATCAAGGCCTATGTACTGATTGTACATATCTTTATCTTTTTCACCAGGCATTTTCGGAGCACGATTTTCACCACCAAAAATGCTAAATGTAAGCAAAGTATCGCGACCGATATTCAAATCATAGCTAGCACCAAAAACATCTATGCCCCCCAAATAAAGATCACCACCCCAGACAAGCATATCACCCAAAATCAACTTCTGGAAGCGATCGGCATATAAAACCTGCACATATTTTGGATCAAAGCGATTCCAATTGTTGCTAGATGCATCTAAAGTAAACTCAAATTTTTTCCCTGTAGGAGATTCCATTTGAACAAAAGCATTCCAAGCCGCATAAACGCCAGGCACTTGAAAATAGTTTTTGTACTTTTTGCCAGGCTGAATAGAATCCTTGCCATTCACATAAACTTCATCTGATTCATTCTTTTGCGTCACAACAGAATGATACCCGAACTCAGCTCCCCAAGAACCGCTTATAGTCCACGAAGATTCTGACGAAGCACTAGACACATTAACAGAGGAATCCTGCGCTGTCGCGGAATCTGCTGGGACTGGAACTGCGACGGCTTGCGAGGTCGCGGAATCTGCCGGGACTGGAGCTACATTGGCTTGCGAGGTCGCGGAATCTGCCGGGACTGGAGCTGCAGCGGCTTGCGAGGTCGCGGAATCTGCCGGGACTGGAGCTACAGCGGCTTGCGAGGTCGCAGAATCTGCCGGGACACTCGAAGAAAAAACGACCTGAGCATTAGCAGAATCCGCTACAGATTGAGCAAAAGAAGGAACTGCTAAAACAGATGCTAGTGCAAGTCCTCGAAAAATCATTTTCCAACCTCATAAACTTTGGCAGTTTTGACAAAATAACCGCTCTTGTGAATAACCTCAATTGTAAAGTTATTCTTTTGCCCACGTTTCAACTGTACAGGAATCTGGTAATCCAAATTCTGAATCTGCGATAAACGTTCTTGCAAAAGCAATGTGCCATTCTGTCGTACAACAACACTCTTCAAGACATTCGGATCATTTTCCGGAACACGAATCTGGAACTGCAAAGTCTGTGTGATAACGTCTTCAACTCCAGGAGGCGGAGGCGGAATCTGGAGACGCACATACTTGCCGCCAAATATTTTCACGGAGAACGATTTCATCGGATAGCAACCCAAAGTTTTCTTGACGCTGCTACGCCCAGCTTCATTCTCTGCAACAAATTCATATTCATGAATGCCGCTATGCAAAGCGACATTCTTTGGCATACTATTTTTCACAACAACTTCAGAAATAGAAGAACCATCCGCAAAAGCAGACAAATTAGCAGGATATTCATTTTGAGCACCCGAAACAGTAACGGTTGCAACGCATCTCAAAGAATCATAAGAGGAATAATTTATTTGAGGGGCCTTCAACTCAGCAGTCTTGACTGGTGTTTCCGTAGTAGCCCGTGTTGTATCAGCAACTTGTTCAACCGCTTGAGTCGTATCGGCTGCACTCGTTTTTACAACTCCAGTTTTTTGATATTCCTCATCAGCTTTTTCAACTTTCTTTAGCAAATCATCAAAGGACGTTGTCGTATCGGCCAAAACATCATACAGCACTTTCGAAAATTCAGGATCGCCAGACGACTTGAGATTGAGGACGACAACCTTATCTTTGTTCTTTACAACAGTTTGGCCCTTTTCAATAAAAATAGAATCCCCATTGTCAGATTCAACCTTTAAGCGGCCCTCTTTCAAACTCGAGAAGAAAACGCCATTAGTTTCACCAATAAACCCTTCCGTACCACGAATCGAGGCCGCAGCCGTCCCCGTACTGAAGTTCACCTCGTTGCCACTTTTACTTTTGACTTTGAAACCCATATACCCCTTCTGGATATCAAGCTTTATCCGGAACGCGCCACTTTCATCTTTTTCCACAAGGTTCCCGATAACGACTAGGGAGTTTTCGTTAATCGTAAAAAAGCTGTTGTCATTCAGTTCCAATCGAACCGCACCGCCATTGTTGGTCTTAAAGCAATCTAGCTGTCGGAATTTTGTATTGCTTTTGGCCTCGTCTTTCCACTCGGCATTTTCAGCACAGTTACCGCTCCCATTATTTTTAAATGCGGCATGAGCTTCGCGAATAGTACCGACTTTTTCACCTTTGGGTGCTGCCCAAACTGACGACGGAACAAGCACGGCCATCAATAGACACGAAAAGAACAGATGCTTAAACATAAGACCTCTATAGTTATTTTCTTATAAGAAATTTAACTTTTTTGTAAGAAATAAAGTTGAAAATTTCAAAGAAATGTACCAAAAAACATTAACCCCCGGCAAGCTTGACCGTATAGCCCCTTTTTTCTAGCTCAGACTTTAAGATACTACGTTTGTCGCCTTGAATTTCAATGCAGAAATCTTTCACAGCCCCACCAACGCCGCACTTTTGCTTTAATACGCGAGCAAGCTCCTTGAGTTCGTCTTCATCCAAGGGGACTCCCGACACAACACTCACCATTTTTCCGCCGCCGAGACGTTTCAACGAAATTCGCACCACGCCATCACCTTGCGGGCGGACAGGCTTTTGCTTTTCTTCTTTGATTCGACCAATGCCACTAGCAAAGACTAGCGTCGAACGATCTTCAATACCCATGAGAAACCTCCTTTGGGGAGTAATAATAGAATTTTAGAGGCTAGCGATTAGAAGCTAGAAATCAGAGGACGGCATACACAGTTCCTATCTTCATTTGTCACCCCGGACTCTGCGATGCACTGAGCAACGCCGAAGTGTTCCGGGGCCAGCTCACGCTCTACAACACTGATCCCGGCACAGGGGCCGGGATGACAGATCGAAATAAAAAAATCCCGGCCAGCTTTAAACTGAACCGGGATTTGATTTTTTAAGTCTTAATTCTTCTTAGTGGAACCGCTCTTAGAGGAACTGTTCTTTGAAGAACTATTCTTAGTGGAATTACTCTTTGAAGAACTGTTCGTAGCGGACGTCTTCTCGTTGTTATTCACGTTCGGACGGCGATAGCCAAAGCGTCTTGTCAACTTATCACCAGATTTCAGAATATCGCCCACCTTGGCGCTTTCAGCCACCGGCGGAACCACGCAACGGAGCTTAGAGCGGAGATCAACCTTGGTCTTGACGATAAACGGACCATTACCATAGAGACGACCATGAGAATCCTTCAAATCGCCATTCAAGTCTAGCTTCATTTCGTAGAAGAACTTCATAAGGCCAGCCTTATCGACGAAATCAGGATCGTTGACATCGTATTCGAAGCTGTACTTGTCAATGAAGCGACCACCTTCAAAGGCGAAGAACCAAAGCGTTACCGTAGCTGTTGTGCTATAGAGGTTAGCCTTGCTATAGTCCTTCGTCTTATTGAATTCCTCGCGGAATTCGCTAGAGCAGTAATCCTTCACATAATCATTGACAGAAACTTTCTTACTCGTGGCGGCGTCAACACCTTCAAGAGGAATCATGTCTCCGACGATAATATCATCCAACGTAGCAAGACCGCCCACAGAAGTTGCAATCGGCAATCTCATGTCAATCTGGAACGTCGGACCAAGATGACCTTCAAGACCCGGATACGGTTCATCGCCAGAGCCTTCCTTGTTCTCCTTTTCTTTCTTGAAGCCCTTGACAACTTCCTTTTCCTTCTGAGTCGTCGGATTCACGACGCTAACCGCAAAAGCCTGATTCTCCAAAGGAGGATTGACATCATAATACTTATTGACCGTGTCCATATCGACGATAATCATCGGCTTTTCAAGAGAAATATCGACATCCTTCGCCTTCTTCATCATGACCTTGACAGAAGCAATTGTTTCGTTGCCCGCCTTGTCACGATAGACACGCTTAACTGTATTCACGCCCTTAGAAAGGCTCTGGAAGTTCAAGGTATCCTGCTTGACACAGTTCTTTTCGACACCATCAATTGCAATGCACCAGTCAACATCAACGTAGTTAGCATAGACCACATCGCCTTCGGCCGGCGAGATAATCTTGACTATTGGAGCAAGCTTATCAAGCACCATGAAGACCGACTTGTCTGCTGTGTTGCCATACCTGTTGGTGTAAGTGTAAGTCACGAGATAACCCTTGTCGCCTTCTTCATTTGCAACGATACTGCCCTTTTCGTCAACGACATAAGAAATCGTAGCCTTATTGTCTTTGTCGCCCACGGCATCATAAGTCACCGTAAACGCACCAACGCCAACCTTCAAGTCAACTTCATCGCTAGTCGTTTCAGAACCCTTCTTAGAAGAACTCGAAGAACTACCCTTCTTGCTGCTGGAGCTAGAAGATTTCGGCTTAGCACTGGAGCTGCTCGGAATGCTGGTAAGCAAGTTGCCTTCGGAGTCACCGTACAACATCTTGCCCGTTGCAGCGTCAGCCTTGTAAGAAACGACCACGTTCTTGTCATTCACGATTACAGTAGTCGAAACTTCAATGACTTCAATCATCGTCTTTTCGCCATATTCGTCAATGACAGCTTCCTTGATAACATAGCCCTTGTTATCGACATTGTAAGAAATCGTAACCTTATTGCCCTTGACTGTTTCTTCGTAAGAGACCTTCGTCTTTTCGCCGTTAATCGGATTTTCCTTAACCGTAGTCTTCGGATTCTTGTTAAGCGTCGGCTTAGACTTGGCAACATCAACAAGAGTATTTACTACCGTATTCGGTACAGGTACCGTATTGAGAGCGACTTCAACATCGAACGTATCAGCGAGGCCTGCTATGGTATCCTTCACAATAACAAGAACGTCCTTATTAGTCTTGTTCACATAAATTGAAGAATCCTTCTTATCAACGGTTTCGACAACCGTATAGATATTATCAGCTTCAACCTTAGTCTTCTTAGCAGTCACTTCAACAAGCGGAGCAGCTGTGCTGTAGAAGACCACGATGGTATCGGCACCTTCAAGGTCGCGGCTCGGATCCTTGTACTTCTTGACGATGACATTCTTGCCTTCCTTCAACGTATCGAGGCTAGTCTTGATTTTTCCATCCTGCTTCCATTCCACGAGAATGACATCCTTGTTCGTGTAAATCGGATCTTCCTTCGGCGGGTTCAGGTAAATGGAATCACCAGCTTCAACACGCGTGATTTCAACTTCGGACTTTTCAACCACGTTTTCAATGTTGATAGTCACATCTGTAGTGGCTGTAGATTTGCCATCCGTCACAGCGACTTTAACAACGTAAGTCTTCTTGGTTTCGTAATCGAGCTTGCCCTTCACTTCGATGTCCCCATCCGGAGTCACAGTGAATACATCGCTAGAATCGACAAGCGAATACGTCAGCTTGCTGAACTTTTCGTTCTTCGTATCCGGATCAGAAGCTTCGATAGGACCAGTCTTGGTTCCCGGAGGATCATCTTCATAGAATACGAACGTCTGCGGCTTGATGGTCGGAGCTTCATTCAAGTCGTTGACCTTAATGACGATTTCTTCCGGAAGCGATTGCTGGCCATCTTCATCCTTGACAATAGCAGTAATCGTGAATTCCTGCATTTTTTCAAAGTCAATATCAGCACCTTCGCGAACTTTGATTACACCTTCTGGAGAAACAGTCACATACGGACTATCTTCAGTGAGTTCAAAGAGCAACTTACCATCGCCATCCGGGTCCGTAGCTTTGAGGACACCAATTTCAGTACCAGCCTTGGAATTTTCATCGACATCAAATTCCTTGCTCGTGATTTCCGGAACTTCCGGCATATCCTTGAGCGTAATCGTCAGCTTTTCTTGAGTCGTGAGCTTCGGATAATCAGTCTTATTTCTATCAGACAAGGCGACAATCAATTCAAACGTACGCTTTTCTTCAGTTTCGTAGTCAAACTTACGCTTGGTCTTGACCTTGCCATCTTCAGAAATTTCGAACAAATCCGAATCGCCACCGACAACCGTAAAGATGTCATCACGGAACGTTTCTGCAGTATCCAAATCATCGGGGAACAACTTACCAATGACATGCGGAGCCTTGTCTTCGTAGAATGAGAAGTCAACGGTACCCGAAATAAGCGGCATTTCGTTCACATCTGTAATGTTAATCGTCTTCTTGACTTCAGCGGTCTGGTTGTCCGCATCCATCACAGTGACAATCACATTGTGTTCATGAGCAACCGTTTCGTAGTTCAACCTTGCACCGTTCTTCACAGTCAAGCAAACTTCGTACTTGGTGCCGTTCTTCTTGAGCTTAGCATCGAACAAGCGGTCCGCATCCGTATCGCCCGCGTCTTTCACGTACGGAACCAACGTAGCAGCTTGTCCCTTATCCTGGTCTTGGACTTCATAGCATGCAATTTCATATCCGGTCGGAGTCTTGTTATCAACCGTATTTTCCTTGACATCGTAACCCTTCTTGTCATCATCGATAATCACAGGCTTATCCGGATCGTCGATGAGCTTGATGGTCACAAGCGTCGTAGCAGAATAATTTTTAAAGCCCTTGTCTTCACCATTATCCGTTGCTTTTGCAAAAACTTCATAAATATTCTTCGTTTCATAATCTATAGGAGCGTCCAAATAAATTTTACCTGTTTTAGAATCAATCTTAAAGACTTCAGAATCCTTGGAATTAGCAACGTAGTCCGAAAGTGTATATGTCAACTTACTCCAAGAATCCTGGTCACCTGCAACAACAGAACCGACAAATTCACCCTTCGGAGCGCTTTCATGTATTTCGAATACATATTCCTTCTTTGCGTATGTCGGTGCGTCGTTCACATCGTTGATCTTGATAGTCACGTCAATGTAGCTAGAGAGCGTCGGATCGCTACCATCAGTCGCCACGACACGGACAGAATATTCCTTCTTGGTTTCATAGTCCAAAATGCTGTCTTTAGCCACTGTGATAGTACCATTCTTATCAATCGTAAAGGACTTGTAATCATTTGCTGCAATGTCGGTTGCGGTAAGCGAGTAAGTCGGCTGCTTGCAAGTTGCAATATGCGTATCCTTGCAATCGTCATCCGTAGCTACAACATCACCAACCTTCGTCCCCTTCAAGGTATTTTCATCGACAACAAGTGCCGGTGGATTATTCGGGAACTTCGGAACTTCAGGCATATCCTTGACGTTGACAACGACATCGACTTCCTTCGTATATTTCTTGTCCGTAACGACGGCCTTGAACTTGTAAGAAGACTTGGTTTCGTAATCGAACTTGGCATTATTGATTGTAGAAAGTTCACCCGTGCTGGCATCAATATCAAACTGGGCAGATTCATCGCCTTTAAGCGAGAAATACAGCGTTCCGAAATTAGCATTATAGATGTCTGGATCAGTAGCCTTTATAACACCGAGCGAAGTAGCCTTCGTGGTATTTTCAGCAATTGTAAACGGATCCGGCGTCACGACACTTGGTTCTTCGTTCACATCAATCACGCGAATCTTGGTCGTTTGGCTCGTATGCGTAAAATCAGTACTAGCATCATCAATAGTCAAGGTGACATTAAAGATAGCGTTCTTGTCGACCACCTTGTAGAGTTCTTCATAGTTAATGCCGCTCTTCGTCTTGATGACGAACGTACTTAAACGATCGGAATCGGTTTTACCATCTTGAACAACTTCGAAGAGCTTAGCTGCATCACGAGCCGTTGTCGCATCATTATCCGTGATAGTAATTTTCAACTTGCTGACATCAGCAGCATCTTCATCATAAACGACAATCTTGTCGCCTGTCAAGACCGTGCCAATATTAACGTTCTCTTCGGTTTCATAAAGTTCTGAGAACACCTTGAATTCGGACGGACGATTGACATCGACCACATTTATAGTAACCGTAGCCGTTGTCGAGAGAGGCGGATTATCAGGATCCAAAGAGCGGTCCGAAATCTTCACTTTAAATTCATACTGGCTCTTATTTGTATAGCTCAGTTTTTCCCTCTGTTTGAGTGTGATTTCACCCGTGCTTTGGTTGATTTCAAATGGTAAATCGTCATCTTCGTCAACTATAGAATAGGCTAACTTATTGAAACCATAGGTATGCAATCCATTTTTGCAAGCTTTTGCGGCAACAGTAGAGCAGGAATCCGGATCTGTAGCCCAAAGTTTCCCGATAGAGGCTCCGCTAGCAATCGTTTCCTTGACAGAGAACGTCGTATCCCTACTTACAGGCTTTTCGTTAACATCCATGACAACAACAGTTCTATTGATGACGATGTCGTTCAATTCACCCTTAACTACAATTTGCACCTCATAAGAATTATTCGGATACAGTTCCTCAAAATTCAGGTATGTATTGTCTTTAACGATAATATTTCCTTTATCCTGATTAACAGTAAAGATATCAGAACCATGAGTCCCGTTTACTGTACCAACTTCGTATTCATAGATATCACCAATCTTGTCAAATTCCGCCTCCAAGGAGGGATTATCTTTAATCAATGAATCCTTTGAGAATTTGTCAGCAACAAAGTTGATCGGAGCGTTTTCCTTGATGGAGCCTTTGCCTTCTGTTGTCAATTGAATTGTGGGTTCTTCAATGTTTTCGATATTCACCGTAACTTCGACATCTTCAGAGAAATCGCTATCGTAGACTGTTACCAAGAACGTGTACGTATGCGTTGCTCCAATACCATCAAATTCAAATTCAACATTACCGGAAGTTTTTATATAACCTTGATAATCTACGATAAAGGCATCTGCATCTGAACTTGTATTGGCTGAGGACATCTTGAACTTCATCGTGCTAAAGGTCGAATTGTATATATCTGGATCAAAATAAGCAATCCTACCATAATCAGCACAGTTTCCCTCATCATCATGCATTGTAGCGCATACATTTTCACCACTTGCGGAATGTTCCAGTAAATAGAACGTTCCACCCGTAGCAGTGTGCTTTTCATTGACATCGGTAACAGCAATCTTCGTCGTTAATGTAACGGAATTGCTAGCTGCATCTGTGATAGTAATGGTCGCAGGATAAGTTGCGTTTTTAGTGCTGCTATTGTAAAGTGCTTCGTAATCGAGCAAGGACTGGTCTTTTACGAGAATCTGAACCGTTCTTGCTCCGCCAACATTGCTTTTTTCCTTGACTTCGAAAATTTCACTCAATTTCTTTGCAGTTGTATTGACTGCACCTGTTAAAGATCCGCTTAATGAATAGGTCAGTGTTTCATACGAGCCGGAATTTTTGTCGTTGTCAAAGACATCAAATGAACCAACAACGGTTCCTTTCGTGGTGTTTTCTGCAATAGAGTATTGCGACTTCACGTTTTCGGGTTCCGGCTTTTCGTTCACATCCGTAATGTTCACAGTAATAGTGGTAGAAGCAGAGCCACCCTGACCGTCAGAAATGACAACTTTAAATGTCCAGCTTGTCTTTGATTCGTAATCGAGCTTGCTTCCATCGGTTATGACAAGTGAACTTGTGCTGTTCAAGAACTTAAACGGAACATTTTCAGAAGCATCAACCGTAAAGGAGAGCGGGTCATCATCCGGGTCTGCAGCAACGACTTTGCCTACAGATGTACCACTCGGCCAATCGCTACCATCAGCTTGTTTTTCTGCAATAGAGAATTTCTGAGGAACAATAACCGGGGCATCATTTTCGTTTTTGATATTGATGATAATCGTGAACTTATTTGATGTCAACGGACCATTTATTTTTGCTGTTTCTGTTGCTGCATTATCTGTAACCGTAGCCGTAACTGTGTAGGATTTCTTTGCGTAATAATCGAAGGTTTGAGAACCGTTTATTTTGACTTCTCCTGAACTTGTCAGCACAAAATATTTAGAGAATTCGGTGTAATTTGCATCTGTAGAAACTAGAGAAAATGTATATGAATCTACGTTTATTTCATTAGACACATCACTATACGTTATGCTGCCGAGTGTTGCGTCTTTTGACGGGTTTTCATTCACCGCGAATGAAAATGAAGATTGCGTAGTTGGTTTGTCATTTACTGGAATAACGTTGACGGTTGCCGTGTATTCAACAGAGGTGTTATCTCCCGTTCCATCGCCAACGACTCTATAACCGAACGTAGCATAGTTGTTACCAAACTGATTTGCTGCAGGCTGATAGGTAAGTTTGGAGAAACTAGAAACGGCAATTGTATCACCCGACTTAACGGCTGTACCATTATAAGTCAAAGAACCCTTTGCTGGAAGAATCGTTATGAAAACAGCAGCAAAACTCTGGGTTTCATGCCGGAATTTGAATTCGGCAGCGGTAAACGTATGCTTTTCATCTTCGTTTACATTGACCGTAAGTTCACTAGAAACGGTTGGTAATTCATCATTACTGACAATGAAAATCTGATAGCCCTTTTCGTCTACATAATCAGATGCTAAGGTTGCGCCTTTCAAATTATTAATCTGGAACCAAAGCTTTTCGTTTTTTTCAACGATGCCATCAATCATTGGTTTGATGTAGATTCCCGCAGCTTTGGTATCGCCGGCTTTTATCGTTACCTTTTCAGATTCTCCTTCATTGCATATCGGGAATTTGTGGTTGGCATCGGCTACACCGAAATCTGCATATCCAGCATAAATACCAGAAACACCGGATGCAGAATAGAATTCAAAGCAATATCCAAATGTTACACTGTCTGCAGTGGGTTCACTCAAAGCAACATTAATCGGAAGCCAATCATTACCTTCTTCAAAATAAATAGCCCTATTACCAAGAATAGCAAGTTCTGGAATTGGAACAAATGGCTTGAAAACAAAGTTTTTAGCAGCGATTCCATTACCAATTTCAAGCGTATTTGCAATCAATTGACCTGCGAAAACCATATTGCACTTCAAAGATATTGTCCCTGTACTTATAAATGTGCCCATCATGGACACATTGTCAATATTCATAAATGTAATATTGGAATTGACGTATATCAGCAAATTGCCTTCGTATTCATTTTGTTTTAAATCGCCATTGCCGTAACTGACAATAATCTCAGGGTGTGTTCCAAAATTAAGCTTGTTTGTGAAAATACGGGTAGGACGCCCCCCTTCGGGCATCTGAACAACCAAACGGGAATCATTTCCAAAATTGATAGTGTTGTAGAATAAATCACAGATTCCAGTTCCAGTACATGCCGAATCGACTTTGATGACTTTTCGTCCACTAACATTGAGAGAACTTTGGCTACTCAAATTCACCCCGGTCAAATTCGGGACTTTCAAATTCGAACGAATTTCAGGAACACTGCTGCAACTGTCTGAAAAATCGTCACCCTTACATGCAGTGCCTGTGTATGTACATGCGATATTTCCGGTAGAAGTACGAATTGGCCCCGTAATAAGGGACATACTGCTACTACCTGTAATAGAGCCGCCCACAATGATAGGTCCATCAATCCAACCTTTTTCACTTGCCGTCAAATTGCCCTTAGCGGTACCAACCCAGCCAAGCATATCTAGAGCAACACCATCATAACCGCTATAGTCATTTTCGTTTGTATAACGATTATAATATCTTGTGTCATAAAATTCAGATCTAAGTCCGATGCTTATTCCCTCGGTTCCCCAGAGCTTGAATTTCATCAGATAATGCCAATTATCTTCATCCGTATTTGTGTTGCCGAATGTGAACGGAGCAATGCTAGTCGCCGACATCGATGTTGCGATGCTAAATAAAACCAAGGCAAATGTTTTGGAAATTAATTTGTTGAATTTCATGCTTTTTACTCGTGTTGATTTTATCTGATATTCACTCTTTGGTAACTCAGCCCTAGCTTGACGATGTATGCTCCGCGATTTGGAACATTTACGAGTGCGTTTTTATCGTTCAGTTCACCTACAGTGAGCACTTGGCCCTTCATGTCCATGACGGCGTATTTTTTTGCAAGGCTCGGTGCGGTCTCGTCCATGACGATTTCAAATTCGAACGGGCCCGTCATTTTTACGTAGAAATCGGGTCGCTCGTTGCTAGTCTTGGAACTGCTAGATACTGCTTTGCCGGAGCTTGAACTGGATTTCCCGCTTGCAGAACTGCTCAATGTCGGTTTGTTGGAACTAGAGCTTATTTTCGCATTCGAGGAACTTGATTTGGCATTTGTAGAGCTGTTTGAAGTGGTCTGATATGCCGAAATAGAGAAATGAACATCTTCATGCTCGTTGGGAATGCTCTTGAGTGTCGTACGAATGTAGTAGCTCCCTGCGGGGAGCGCTTGCGAAATGGATTTTG
>JAEEGG010012214.1_pt1 | contig 18570 bp, 5 predicted proteins | sample 9134161 | NCBI WGS metagenome assembly JAEEGG01 (sample SAMN16246543, study PRJNA631951) | gut metagenome | biome: gut microbiome; feature: rumen; material: CR-attached | host: Bos | place: Iran: Karaj | collected 2018-10 | reverse complement strand
GCATGACGACCATTCTTCTCAACCTGACAAACAGCCTCGGTAGCCTCATAGTGCACGTTGCTCTGCTTGATGGTCTTCAGCGAATAATCATCAGTCACCGTCTGTGTGGGACAGTCCTTGATGACAAGGTCTTTTGTAAGATCCTCAAAGTTCAACACCAGTCCCAGTGGCGAGCGCAGCAGCATGGCTGTACCCTTGTAATCCACCTGATAACCAGGCTTTCCACCCTCATCATTGACGGTCACCACGAGGTTTCCGTCAGGACTTGTTATCTTTTTCTCAAAAGCCTGTGCTGACAAGCATGTCAGCAACAGACTACTAAAAAACAATACTTTTTTCATTATTATCTGATAATCACTTTCTTGTTTCCGATGACATAGATACCGGCAGGCAGACTCTTCACAGCCTCGCTACGGCTTACACCTTCCTGCAGTAACTGACCGGCCAGAGTATAGACATTAACCTTACCGGCTTGAGGTGTTACCTCCACCTCGTCAATACCTACAGGATTCTCATTAGTCAGGTACACCTCGCTCACATACACCTTACCAGTTCCTGTACCATCGCTGGTCAGGCTGATAGAAGCGATATTGGTGAGATCCAAAGGCTGTCCCTTCTTCTGCGTAGAAGTGTAGAGAGCCGACTGAAGATCAACAACGGTTATCTTATTCCTTGTCAGTTCAGAAGCATGCCATACACTAAGTGTTGTCTTCGGGCAAATGATAACACCATAATTAGGCGTTGACGTCGTCACTGTCAGCAATTTGATTACCAAGTACTTGAATTCAGAGATATCAATAGGTGTATCATAAGACCATCCAATACGTCCGTTCTTATTAGGAACAAAGATATGATTCTTCTCTGTATAAGTACCACTACCCTTAAGAACCTTCACGTCATCCTGTCCGAGGGGGAAGTATGTTCCATTAGCCGTAAACGAGGTCTCCAAAGCGTTACCCAGGATATCGGTGTATGAGGCTGTAATGACAGATGAACCCTGCTTCAAAGCACGAAGCTGTCCGTTAACCACCTCAACATTTTCAGGAGTGCCAGACTCATAAGTAACCTGTGGTGATACATTCTCCGTGTGCTTATCCATGAAGGTAGCAGTGATACGAGGTGCATACAGGGCACCAATCTTCAGGTCCATAGATGTGACAGCAGGAGCCAGTTTTGTTGCAGTAAACATTGTCTCGTCCAACACTCTTGTGAAAGGCTGATAGAGGGCAGTCTCATCAAAGCTCTCTTCGGTAGAGAACCAGTCGAAGTCAGCAGAACCGCCACCCATTGCATTGGTAGCATAGCAGAACAAACCAAAACGTGCACCAACGAAGACACTGGTATTAAAGTTCATCGAGGTTTCACCACCAAAAGCAGTCCAATTCTTATTATCCAGTGAATAATAGAACTTTGTCTTATCTGTACCGAAAGAGATTGACGCACGCAGGTAAACGGTATCTTTCAGCGTAACCGATGCATATTTCTCCTTCATCTTGTCAGAAGCGCCATCCAACGCATCCTCACGCCAGTAAATCTTAAACTCTCCATTCTTCTTCTCTACACCAATCTGTGCATAGGGATCCTGCAAGATACAGATACCGGCACGGTCGCCCTCTGCCAGTTTGGTGACATCCATACAAACCGTACCAATTGTTGGTTTGTCATTATGGGCAAAAATACGCTGCGTCAAAGTGTTCTGTGCCTTAGACAAATATTCTGTAGTACTGGTAGCCTTCAAGCGCAACCATCCTGCACGTTCAAAGAGACTATAGCCGTTAGCATTGGGCTGATGACTCCACTCCCACTGAGCATCAAGGGGGAATTTTCGGAACACGTCGGTTGTAGCCATCTGACGGGGGTACTCAACAGTACCAGCAGGCTTGGTATAGGTCTGATATGGTACGCCATTATCGCCTACGATAGGCCAACCATCAACCCACGTTACAGGCTGCAGGTTGGGGAAACGTCCCAGGGCACCAAGGTCTTGCTGCATAATGGTCCACCACTTTCCTTCAGTATCTTCGATAAGGGCACCCTGATGGATGGTATTTACCTTTCCGTTAATCGTCTTCTCAACCAACATTTTTTCCTCATAAGGACCAAATGGGTCTGCAGAACGGAACACGGCCTGACCACTGGGATAACCACCGTAAGTTGCATAGATATAATAGAAGCCATCTTTTTTATACATATGACTTCCTTCCAGACCATCCTTATTAGTAATAACCGTAACCTCTTTCTTGAAGTTGAAGTTCTGATCAAGTTCACAAACGCTGATATTTCCTATACCCTGAGCAACATAAACCTTATCGCCTTCGAAGAGCATACCAGGATCATAATAACTACGAGGCAGTTTCTTTGCCGTCCAAAGTCCCTCAGGATCAGTTGCTGTGAGTAACCAGCCCTGCAGACTCCAATCCTTCACAGGTCTGCGTTCATTAATCAGAATGTAGAACTTACCATCATGATATTTCATAGAGCAGGCCCACATACCACAGCCATAAGCAGTCATATTGTTGGCTAATTTATAGCCATCCATATCTGAAAGTTGTTGCAACGGATGTGCGCAGTATTCCCAGTTCACCATATCCTTTGATTTCAGAATTGTAGCACCTGGGAAGTTAAACATAGACGTTGTCACCATATAATAGGTATCACCTACGCGAATCACATCGGGATCAGGGAAGTCGGCTCTGACAACAGGGTTTGTATAGGTGCCATCGCCATTATCGGCAATGGGCACATCACACTGATAATCAGCCACGGGGTTGTTTACTTTTGCATATTCTGCATACCAGTCCATACATGCCTTACCGCAGGCCTCTTCCAGTCCATCAAATGCAGGAACTACAGAGCCGTCTGCCAGCAACTTATCAATATCAATCAGACAAGCCGTACCAGAAAGGGTCATTGAGATATTACCATAATGGTCGTGCACGCCTTTGGTGATGGTACCCCACACAGAGGTACGTCCAGTAGCCCATGTTCCGTAGTTTGACAATACGGTTTCACCATGCTCATTAACATGATCCGTACCGGGTTTATAAGGACTCCAGTCAATCTCTGTAATGATGACAGGGTTGGTATCCACCACAGGAACCTGATTGTGGAATTGCGTAATTTTTCTCTGCGTAGCAGCAGGTACGTCAGAAGCACTCAGATTCTTGTCGGCACAGCCATACCATCCGTCATAGTCGTGCACAGCATAACCGATATTGTCACCCGTAATAGGATATGTCTTATAATCCGCATAGCTAGCCTGCCATCCAGAACCAGGGATCCAGATAATACCCGTGAATCCGTTCGAACGGATTTTATCTACGATAGGTTGGAAGAAATCATGCAGAGCCTTCTTGTCATCATTACCTGAAGCATTCTTTACGCTAACAGGCTCGTTGGCCAACTCAAGACTAATCTGACCCGCAAAGGCACGAACCGTCTCATTTTTCGAAACACTGTCCCATACCTCCATTAGGTATTTCTGATAGTAGCCATCCACACGAATCTCATGAGGGCAAACCCCCGGTGGACGTACCACGACATACATGCCGTGATTCATTGCCTTTTTCATGATAGGCACATATACTGACTTCATATAGGTAGACAGGCGCTTCGCGCTAAAATGCATGATATTTGCCTCGCCACTTACCTCCTGACCTATCGGATCATAATACTTGGTAACAGTCTTGCCATTTTCTACGACCTCCTTACTAGTGAATCCGGCGGCAGTAACGCTATTACTATTGGTCCAGGCAGGATCAAGATGCAGACGGAACACGTCACAGTTGGCCTTCTCCAGTCCTGTAAACAGTTTCTCAAAATAGGCCACACAGTTTTGGGCACCATTGGCATCATAGTTCCATCCCCAACGTCCGCCGTTGAAGTAAGCACTGGGTGTGTCCATCACGCCATGCAATACCACATGATTACCATAGGTATCAACCAGCCATTTACCTTCCACATGAAGTGAAGGCAGCGTTTTGGCGTTCTGTGCCCAACCTACAAGGCTCAGCATTAACGCCATCGCGAATAATAAATAACGCTTCATCATAGTGATTATCTTTTAATTATTGGTTTTAACGTAATCCCGTTTTATTTCTCTGTCTTAGAATAGCAGAACTCATCAACATCAACATAGCCACCGGCTTTCTTGGTGGCATAGTTGAAGATACCGAACTTCGTGCCCATGAAGAAACGACGATAATCGAAAATCATACGATAGTTCTCGGTTCCAATCTTTGTCCAGTTCTCGCCATCCAGGCTATAATAGAAATTTGCCACGTCATGATGACCGGGCTGGAAATCGCCATCAAGGCGGAGGTAGATGATTTGAGATTTACGTTTTGAGGTTTGAGATTTAAAGGCGGCAGACAAGTCCACTGTCTCGATGACTTTCACCTCGACATTGGTCACAGCCTTCTCACGATCAGTGAGACTCACCTTCTGTTCACTCATCTCAAGAACATATTTCTTACCCTGCTTCTTGATGGTCAGCACACCGCTGTCACCATTGAAGGCTGCCAGACCAGCACAGTCGCCATCCTTCATCTTTGAGATATCCATGGCAATATAACCACTGCAGGTAGGACCCTCCATACGCTGCGTCAGCGTGTTGGGTGCCAGGTACAGATTCTCCACCACGCGATTGGTCTTCAGACGCAGGAATCCAGGACGCTCCTTCAAGCTCCACGCATTATCGATGGGGTTATGATTCCATTCCCAATGCAAGCCTAACTTCTCACCTGAGAAATCGTCAGAACGGACGATGCCAGTCTCTGGCATTCCACTACGATAAGGACGCATCATCTCTGGCACTTTTCCATTCTCATCGCCCAACTGTGGCCAACCGTCAATCCAGCGAACGGGTGAAAGTGTCAGCACACGGCCCACACCACCACGATCTTGGAACATGATGCCATACCAGTCGCCTTCCTCGGTATCAACGATAGTGCCCTGTGCCAAATATGAGAAACCGCCGAAATCAGACTCCAGCACGGTATTCTTCTCCCATGTGCCATTCAGGTCCTTAGTGCGGTAGCACACCTCACGACGATGACGACCTGGGGCATAGACATGAGAGATAAGCAGTGCATAATAAGTACCGTTGTGCTTGATGACACGTGTACCCTCCAACAATCCACGCTCGTCGGCCTCACGCTGGAAGTAATGACGCAGCGAACCTTCCACAACACCTTTCAGGTCGCGTGTCAACTGACACATCTCGCCTGTTCCAAAGAAAACATATGGCGTGCCATCCTCGTCGAAGAAGAGAGTGGCATCGTGAAAATGGCGCAACCGGGAATGGATAGTCCAAGGACCCTCCGCCTTCTCTGCCGTGAAAATATACGTGTCGCCCATAGAGCCTGGCTCATTGGGAGCCAATAAAGCCCAGAATTTTCCATCGTGATATTTCAGGGAAGTGGCCCACTGTCCGCGACCATATACAGTTCCTTCCTGTAGGTCATACTTAGGTGAGTCGGTAAGCTTATCAAAGATATAGCCCACGGTCTCCCAATTTTTTAAATCTTTTGATGCCATGATAGGACCGCCAGGCATCAGATGCATAGTGGTAGAAACGAGATAGAATGTGTCGCCGACACGGATGACATCTGGATCGGGCACGTCGGCCCAAAGCATAGGATTCTTAATTTGCGCTTGTGCGCCGGCTCCCAACAGGAGCGCTGCGGCTAAGGTAAGTAACAGTTTTTTCATTCGTTTTGGGTTTTTATTCTTTACTGCGTGCAAAGGTAAGAAAAAAGATTGTAAAATAACACCTTCTAATGTTTCGTATATATTTCTATTTGTTGCATAAATGCCACAAATAGAAAAAGAGGTGCGCTATTTCTAGCACACCTCCTTGATATGAATTGTATCGAAGAATTACTTCACGATAACCTTCTCAACACGTACTGAGCCATCGCTCATCTGCTTCTTCACAATCTGCAGTCCCTTCTGAGCCTTGATCATGCGGCGGCCGTTCAGGTCATAAACCTGGAGAGCGCGAACCTTAGGAGCAACTGTCTCGTCAATATTTGTAACAACAGTGTTATATGCAGTAGCATAGTCGAACTTATCTGCAGGAGCCACCAGTGTCAAACGAGCATGCTGGAAGAAGTACTGAGCATCACCAGCGAAGTGGATACCAAGAGTCAACTGACCATCAGTTACAGGAATACCGAAGAATTCACCGTCCTCTGTAGAGATAAAGCCAGTTTCTCCGTCAGCAACCTCAGCATAACCCAAGTTGAGAGCATGATCCATGTTGTACTGACCACCGTAAACGATAGTTCTGGTAGCAGCAAAATTAAGATCACGATCCTCTTCCTCACCTTCAGCAACAGGAGCTGTATCAGAAGTCTTACAGTATACAAAACCGTTTACATCGTGACGCTTTGATTCATCACTCTGTCCAGCCTGGTTAGACCAGTCAGAACCACAGAGAGATACTACATAGATACCAGCGGGCAGGTCTGTAATGGTCTGCTCCATACGACAAGTACCAAACCATGTTGTGAATGCGCAGTCCTCAGGCAAGCCCTTGACATTGCGAGCACTCCAAGCAGTGAACGTACCAGGCTTCTGGTCTGTAGGATAGGTCCATCCAGGAATATTCTCCTCAGATACGCCTTGAGTACCATCAACAGCATAGATATTCGGGTTCTTAATGAACGCGGTCATATCGTATGACTTGGTAACGACTTCACCAGCATCATTCAAAACAGGATCACCAAATTCATCAACCTGAGGACCGAATACATCATTATTTTCCTCCTTCAGCTTAGAATAAAGCTCAGTCTTGATACGAGCCTTAATATTTGCAGCCAGATTATCATCATCAATAACAGAGTTCTTAACAGCCAGAATCAGAGGATCAGACTCCTCAACACCGAGTGACATCAGCGTACGAGCACCCAAACGGTTGCGTTCAACGAGAACAGCAACACCACAGTTACCCTGCTGGATATTAGCGTCAAGTGCGACCTCTGTGAAATACTGTTCACCTACGCTTACAGACTTAGACAACTCATCATTAGCAGCAGCAAGAGCATCGTTATCTTTCAGTACATCGAAAGTATATGTGGTCACATAAACAGGATCCTCACCTTCAGCAGCTGTATTATTAACAACCTTAGAAGCATGATACTTAGCAACAACACCCTGCAGGTCGATGTTAATCTGAGTCTCCTTAAACTTCGTTGTGTCGTTCTTTACAACGATATCAACTGCCTTCTTGATATTACCATCATAGGTATCACAAGCACTCTTATGGTCATTAGCAGCCTTAGCCTTAGCGGCAAGCTCCTCAGACTTTGCAACATATACAGAAGGAGCTGTATAGCCACCCATATTAGCCTCAACCTCAGCAATCAGGTTATTCAAAGTAGTGAGGTCTTCACCACTGTAGCGCTCCTTGTCAGTCTCGTTCTCAGCATTAGCTGTAAGGATGGCATCACGATTATCCTTTGCAGACTGGAGAGCGTCAGCCAACTGCTGAGACTCGATAATACCCAGTACGTCGGGGATGAACTGAACTTTAACATTACCAATAGCACAACCATCAGAATAGCCATTGAATGATCCATCAGGTTTGCTAGGAACCATACGGATTACGTAATTACCAGCCTCAGCAACTGTGAAGGGAACATCAAATTTAGTAGCATCCTTAGAGTTGTTGAACTCAGGCTCAACCTCCTTGAAATCCTCAGCCAAGATAGCTGTCTCGTCAATAACGGCACCACTTTCAATGTCAACAGCAGCCAAAGGAAGAACCTGAACCTTCAGGGCACGCTTGTTCTCATAAGCATCCCACTGAGCAACATCCAAAGTCAGGTGATACTCCTTAGCATCCAAAGCCAACTCATAACCCTCAACAATACCATACAGAGCTACGCCACCATTAGGAGTGCTACGCTGTGCCAAATAAAGTACATCAGAAGCGAAACCGCTCTTACCATGCATCAGACGGCAGCCTCCGCCAGTATTTGCATCCTGCAATGTATTACCGCCATCTGCATTCACCTTCCAACCAGCAGCTGTTGCATTATCACCAGACTCGGTGAAGTTTGCAGCATAGACAACCTCAGGCTTAGCGTCAGCAGAAACAGGACCGAAGCTATACTTAACGACGATTGCATCCTTCTCCTTCAGAGCGAAATCTGAACCGGCATTACCCTCAGCAGCAGAAATTACAAGACTCTTTGGACCCTCCAAAGCATCAGTAGAAGTACGAGTCAACTTAATCACCTTAGTAAGTTCCTCATCACCAGAAGCAGTCAGAGGCTCATTACCCAACTTGGCAACTACAGAAGCAACCTTAATCTTCTGGTTGAAAGTCACAACAAACTCTTTGAAGTCAGCAGGCAGGTTGAATGAACCAGCCTCTGGAGAAATCTCAACCAAAGCAGGTGTACCATACAGATAAGACTCATAACCAGCATCACCAAGAGCCTGGACGTAAGTAGCAACAAGACCACTAATCTCAGGAACAGCCTCGCCTTCCCATTTACCAGTAGCAAAAAGCAAATGATGAGAAGCATCCTCTGGATTCTTAAAGGCAACCTTCATCTCGTCATCACCATAATAGTCGTCATCAATGAAGATGTAAAGATTTCCATCATCAAAGCCCTCAACAGAAACGATGTCAACAGGTTCGCCACCAATTGTGACAGAAGCGACACTATTGTCAAAAATCAAAGTCTTGGTAGGAGCAGCCTTTACCAATTCTTTCATATTGGTTGTACCACCGAGGTCAATGCGAACAACATCGGCAGCGGCAGTTACGTTAATGGCACTTAAGGGGTTTGAACCACCAAGGTCATAACCGAACTCAATATTATCGAAGTAGAAAGAAACACCATGGTTTACTTTAACAGTACCATCACCATTAGTGTTAGAAACTTCATCATCACCATTACTCAGGTCAAAAGCGATACTCTTGAAGTCATCTACACCGATTTCACCTGACCACTCATAAGACTGCCATTCAGTAGAAACACCGAATTCATCAATGCCCATACCACCTTTCCAGGTACGAGGCTCTGCCTGTGCACTTGTAGTGATTCTTGCATTCTCACTGGCCTTAATAGACATCTTAAGCTTCCACTTAGATCCCTTAGCCATTGTATCGTCAGCCTTAATATAGAACTGAGTGTGCCATGATTCAGTAGGATTCTCAACAGAGGTCACCTTAAAGCACTTACCGCTAACGCCACCATCAACAACCTCAGGTTTATCGTTAGCCGTACCACCATTATTAGGTCCATCCAGAGAAACAGGGAAGCTAGAGAGATCGTCACCCTCTGCATCACCGTTATTAATCATACTGAGAATACCTGTAACAGGCTTAACAGTACCCTCAATTTCCATACCTTTGAGAACACCAGTACCTGTAATGCCCTTAGTCTTGATACAGTTCAGGTGAACATAGGTCATGCTCTCAGGAATGTCATAAGTAGCAGTTCCATCGTCACCAATGGTCAGTTCCTGCTGAACCATAGCACCACCATGGGCGTCACCGCCCTCCTCAGGAGCCTGACGGTTGAACTGAACATAGAACTTGAAACCAGGTGTACCCTTGAAGTACATCTTCTTGGTACCAGTAATGTCAGCATACCAAAGATAGTAAGCTGCAGTACTACCGAAGATACCACTCCACGAACCAATCTCCTTATAAAGATTGTTGTCGCAAGAGAATGGAGTACCATTCGGATTTTCATCCGAGACATCAATAGCCTCAGGGTTCTCTACTTCAGTAGCCCCTGGCTCATTGCTTGTCCATGCCTTAAACATCGACTTATCGAGCTCTGCGCGATAAATCTTCTGAGCCATCGCATCAGAGACACCCAACATAGTGAGCACCAGTGCGAGCAGCATCATGTAAGTTTTTCTCATGTGCATAAAGTTTTAAGTTAATAATTAAGTTAATAAAATGTGAATAATAAATGATAGTTTCGATTTTTTAACGCCGCAAAGTTAATATGAATCGCGCGAACACAATTCGATTTTTGTCTCATAGACTTTGTTTTTTGTCCAAAATTGCAGAAATACACCTATTGCAAACACTTTTGCAACGATACATAGAAATAAAAAACGTGAGAATCCAAATTAGAAACTCACGTTTATTACATTATAACGGGTGTTATTCTATGCATCCGTCTCACCATTCTTCTCTGCATATTCCGACGGTGCAATACCGAAATGTTTACGGAAGATGGTGGAGAAATGAGCCAGATTAGAGAAGCCTACGGTATAAGCCACCTGGGTCACATTGATCTTCTGTTCACGTAGCAGACGGGCAGCCTGCTCCAATCGGATATTACGAATAAACTCTGAGGTAGAGATACCCGTCATCTCTTTCATCTTACGATGCAGCTGTGCACGACTGATACCAACTTCCTGCGTCAGCATATCCACATTGAAGTCGCTATTCGACAGGTTTTTGTTCACCGCCTTCATGATACGTTCCATGAGCAGTTCATCATTACCCTTCACCTCAGGCTGTTCCAGTTTATCCACCTGCTGCTGGGCACCGCTATATTTACCCTTCAGGCGCTGGCGCCCCTGGATCAGATTCTCAATCACCATGTGGAGTTCTTCCAAGTCGAAAGGTTTGGCCAGGAAAGCATCTGCACCACGTTCGAGACCCTCCAGGCGGTTGGCCACATCGGCCTTGGAAGTAAGCATCACCACAGGGATATGTGCGATATTGACATTGGTCTTAATCATGCGGAGCATGGTGAAGCCGTCCATCTCTGGCATCATCACATCGCTCACCACGACATCAAATTCGCCTGTGAGCAGTTCCTTTAAGCCATCCTTACCATTAGGACTTGTGGTGAACTTATAGTAACGTCCTAGTTCAGTAGAGATATAACGGCAGATTTCCTCATCATCATCAACAACCAGAACACGATGTTTGTTGGATGTCAGGTGTTGGGTATTGGGAGACTGTTGAGCGTCAACTGTTTCCACGACAACCTCCTGCTCCGTCAGATGCTCCTTACCCAAAGGCAAACAAACCTCAAAGACAGAACCCTTCTCACCCTGACGGTTACGAGCCTCGATAGTACCATGGTGCATATCGACAATCATCTTACAGAGGTTCAGCCCAATGCCCGTACCGTCAATATGCAGGCGATAAGAATTGGTGCCCTGATAGAAGCGGTCAAAGATATGCTTCAGACTGTCACCATCAAGTCCCACACCGGTATCAACGACCTGGAGCTTGAGATTCTTGTCATCATGAGAGAGGTTAATCTCAATCGTTCCACCATCGAAGCTATACTTAAAGGCATTTGAAAGGAGATTGGTTACCACCTTATCAAACTGACTACGGTCTATCCAGGCCTCCAATCGTTCGTCCTCATGATTGAAGCGGAAGGTGATATTGCGCTCGCTGGCATTATACTCGTACATCTTACAGATGCCATTGACGAATTTCACCATATCCGTCTGCTGGCAATGCAACTGCAACTGCTGCTTGTCAATCTTACGTACATCCAGGATCTGATTCACCAGATTCAGGATACGTTTTGCATTATGCTCGATGGTATCGATATCACGCAGGGCATCTGTCTGATCAGTTCCGGAAAGACGACGTTTCAGATTAGCCAGCGGGCTCATGATCAGTGTCAGCGGTGAACGGATATCGTGCGTGGCATTAATCAGGAATTTCATCTTCTCTTCGTTCATCTGCTCGGTAGCACGACGACGATAGGTCACAAAGATATAGATACCAATGGACATCAGGATGGCGAAATAGATGAAATAGGCCAGTTTGGTGCGATACCAAGGAGCACGTATCTCCAACACAACCTCTTTCTCTGGCGTATATTCCCCACCCTGCTGGGCACGTACATGGATATGATAAGTACCGGGCTGCAGGTGGCTCAATGTGAATTCATTGACACCAACCGGATTACGAATCCAGTCACCATCATCAACACGATATTCGAAAATCACGTTCATGGGATTATCGAAATTCATCTGCGAGAAGCCCAACGTAATCGTATGGTCCAAATAGCTCAATGTAAAATGATCACTTTCGCTCACCGGTTTATCTGTGACAACTATACCATTCAATTCGGTATTACAGGTCACAGCACGACCACCGACAAGCACACCCGTCAGTTGCAGAGGTGCCAAAGAGGCGATATCATCCTTAAGATCCTTGGGATAGAACACCGTGAGACCATCACTATGGGCGAAGAAGATACGGTCTTCATCCGTGTGCATACCAACACCATAAAGGAATTCCTTCTGGGTAAGGCCATTTCCTCCTACATAACCGATAAAATTATGCGAATTGACCTGATACTTCCAGATACCCTGTGAGGTAGAGCACCACAGGTTGTTATCATTTGACTGGACGATATAACAAACTGTCTTATTATTAAGCTGTTCACTGCCTGGGAAGCGTTCCACCTGATGTGCCCTGCGGTCGTAGAGATACAGTCCCTGTTCGGTACCAATGGCAACAAAGCCACGGAGAGAACGGCCGTCGGGCAACTGTCCGCCACGTAATTCGCAGACATCGAAGCATACGACACCTTCGAGCAATGTTTCCCATCCTTGCGAACGGAAACTGCCCGTACTGGGTTCATAGCAAGACACGCCATAAGATGTGGCCATCCATATCAGTCCCTGCGTATCGGACGACATGCCCATAATCCAGTTATTGCACAATCTGCCACGCACAGAGTCATTCTGATAGAAATTATAGTTGTGCAAATCACCTGTCTGAGGGTCATAGATACAAAAACCACGAGAATAGGTGGAAATATAGATACGGCCACTGGGATCACTGGTCATATCATTAAAGCGGTCACAATCGTATGTCACCTTCAGCTCAGAGCGGCCTGTTGCGGGGTCATAGGCAAACAAGCCATCATCAGTACCCACCCAATAACGCTGCTGACGGTCACGGAAAATAAACTCCACGGCATCCGGTGATGCAGGATGGGCAACGACACGTCCCTCGGTATTAAAACCGTAGATACCTACGCCCTGTACCGTACACCACACCATACCATTATCGCCTTCGCAAACGGAAGAAATCGTAGAACCAAGGTTGACGCCCTGAGACAAGAAGTTCCAGTTCTTAAATGGCATGGGGCGCAGGGGCATCAACAACAGACCTTTGCGGTGACAGCCCAGCCACATATTACCGCTACGGTCAAAAAGAATGCTACTGACCTTTGCGGTGTTTGAGTCAATGCCATAGGCATCAATAGCAACACGCTCCAAACGGCGGGAATGGTCTGACGACAGGCGGTAAAGGCCCTGACCACGTGTACCTATATATATATTACCGCCTTCACCAATGGATACACTGGTAAAAACAGCCTCACGCGATTTCGCCTGACTGACATCGATATTGGCGACACCCATCTTGCCATTGCGGTATGACATAAAACCATGCAGACAAACGACTAGAACCTCGCCATCATGTTCTACGAAACCTTGCGGATTACCTACCTGCGACTTGAAACGGGTCACCTTTTTACCATCGTAAACCACAATATCTTCATCAAAGCCGCTCTTCCATACCCAGCCGCGACTGTCCTCAAAGAGGCGACTGAAATACATCTCACGACGACTGGCATTAACATCTTCCAACTTGCCACTTGGACCTAGTTTGAAAATGCCATAGCCCGATGTACCAACGAGAAGACTGCCATCTTTGCTTTGGCAAAGGGTTGACACACGAGGTTGGATATTATTAGGGAATGGATAATGTACAAATGTCTCCGTATCATGATCAAAACGATCCAAGCCACGGTTGGTACCTATCCACAGGCGTCCTTCACGATCATTGAGCAACGATACCACCACATTAACGGAAAGGGAACTGGGATCTTTATCATCATGAAGAAACGTCTGGAAACGGTAGCCATCAAAACGGTTCAAGCCATAGTCGGTACCAATCCATACAGAACCCTGACGGTCCTGACACAAATCAGAAATAAGACTGCTGGAGAAGCGGTCGGATGAAATAAAATATCCTGCCTGAGCATAAGACAGCCCAGAAAAGAGTACTGACAGGAGCAGTAATAATATGGTACGTTTCATACGTTCGTTATGGTAAAACATGCATTATCCGGATGCAAAGATACAAAAAAGAAAAGAAAACAAAACTTTTTATTAAGTTAATTTTTCTTTTGTTTTTGTTTCATGAGGCCAAAAACAGACATTTATAACAATATCAGGTTAAAAATAACAAAAACAAAACGGTCACCGATATTCTCATACAGGTGACCGTTTGCATTAGTTTTACCATAACTAATATACTACAAAACTAAAATCCAACTACTAACTATAACTATAAAATGAATCATTACTATTATTCTAACATCACTTTGTCTTATCGACGATGCAAAAGTACTACCTTTTTTCGTTATAGATTATTTCAAATGTTTCGTTTCTTTACGTTTTTGAACATTTATCACTTTTTACATGAAAATGCAACCATTTGACAACCGTTGGAAACAAATGAAGTATATCAGCGCCTTACGGACGGGGTAAATACCAGTTCTTTTTGTCCATCAGACGAGCTCTCAAGTCGTCATCTTGCTTTCCATTCTGCTTTGAAATGGGGTCTGCAAGGTATGCAGGATCGTTGCGACGGAGGGCAACACGCATCAAATCGTAATAGCGATAGCCCTCGAACGCACCCTCCAATGCCATCTCTTTGATAATCATATCCTCGAGCAGAGGAATCTGATAGTCGATGGTGTCCTGACGGGTGGCAGCCACACCAGCAGCAGGCATCGGTAAGCGATAGAGCGTATCACACTCGGCGTTACCACAACCACGGGAATGTACGCCCTGGGTATTCTCGTCTGTAAACAATGTCACGTCAAAATCTATCAATGTGCCGGCACTCACCTGTTCCAAGCTGTCAACATGCTTTGAAACCATATCAGGATAGAGTCCATACTTCAACACTGTAAAGGCAGACTGTGGATAACCTGCACGGTTTAATGCCTCGGCATAGCGCAGGTAAACCATATTTGCACGATAAATAGTCACTTCTTCAAGAGAAAGACTGTACTTATCGATGGTCTGATATTCATTTGAGACACGACCAAAACGGTCCTGGCTTGTTACTGAGTTCGAATAAAGCGCACCTAAGCGCAAATCACCAATATATTCACTCTTCGTCAAATTCTCTCTGGGTGCATAGAGAGTATCCAGCGAACCATCAACCTTGGTTTGAACATAACAATAGTCTGAGGCTGCAGACAAGTCGCGGAGCTGCTGGGTAGGCATCACCTGAGCATATTGCATATTCAAGTTCGTAGAATTGAAGATATTGGGAAGATTACTTTGTATACCATAGAACTCACTAATTTCCATGGGGATAGAACACAAGCACTCGTTACCGCCAAAAGAGAGGTTATCATTTACGAGACGGAATTCCTTCGTATCTGTATCAGTCCAATAGGCATGCTGTGTTCCTGTGGTTACAGGATTGGTACGCAATGCCAGATAATCATGATAATACGTCGCAGCTTCTTCATAACGACCAGCCCAAAGGCAGAGGTCACCCAACAGGGCACGAATAGGAATAAAGAATTTCTTTGAAGGTCTTTCATCAATATTTCCATAGCCAGGAACAGGCGTATCCACATAGGGTTTCAAATCATCAATGAAATAATTACAGATTTCATCGATTCCTACAGGCGACTGATTCATCGCTTTCTGAGCAGCCTCCTCGGTAAGAAGAGGTTCTGTGACCAGAGGAATTTCACCGTAAATCTGTGCCAACTGCAAGTAAGTCCATGCACGGAAGCCTTTTACAGCTGCGTACTCACGCTCAAAGACTGTACGGTCATGGCGCACCAAATCCTTTTGGACATTAGTCAGGAAATAGTTGCAGTTATTAATGATAGCGTAATAATCACTAATACGGTTATAAGCATTCTCCGTGTCAACAGTGAAGTTGGCAATATCCTTCAAGTCCTTTGAAGCGGCTGCCTGAACGGTAGTCAAGTCACCACGCAACTCACCCAGTATGACTGTACGGTCAGCAATAGTCTGAAGCTTATAGACAATACCCATTACGCTATAGACACTGTCTGAGGGAGAATCCAAATGATTATCCTTTTCATATTCCACCAGCTCGCTGTCGGTCTCCATCAAATCTGCACAACCGGTCAACAGCAAAGCAGCTGCCAGAATGTAAAAATTAAAAAGTCTAAGAATTAAAAAATTATTTCGTTTCATATTCTTCTGATATTTATTTCATTATTACATTTTCTAATTTTTACATTATTAGAGGTTCACCTTTACACCAAGAGCGAAAGAACGAGCATTGGCCAGCAAGCCACGATCGATACCCTGCAACAAGGCATTGCCACTCACGCCGCAGTCGGGATCACTGCCCAGATAGCGGGTAATGGTGAAGAGATTGTAGGCTCCGCCCCAGAGTGTGACACCCTGCAGGTATGTGCTGCGGATGGGGATGGAATAGCTCAGTGTGACATTGCTCAGGCGCAGATAGCTGCCATCCTCAATCCAACGGTCACTGAAGCGGCTGTTACCCATAGGATCACCATAGCTGATACGGGGCATATTGGTATGCTGATTCTCACCAGTCCAACGACTCAGCATGGCTGTGGTCTGGTTATAGAAGCGAGAACCACCCTCAAGCAACGAGCGCTGATAGTTGTAGACATCATTACCAAGAGAATAGCGGAATGTGGCATTCAGAGACCAGTTCTTCCAGTTTAAGCGGGTATAGATATTACCGTAGATGTCTGGATTGGGATCGCCGATAATGAAGCGGTCGTCATCATTAATGACACCATTATTGTCTTTGTCGACAAAACGCATGTCACCAGCAGCGAAATACTGTTTCTCATCACGGTCGTTCACCAGATAATAGCCATCAGCATCGGCTTCATCCTTAGTGGCATAGACGCCATTGGTCTTATAACCGTAGAACACGCCGGCTGCAGTGCCTACCTGTGAGAGGATGGTTGCGCCATAGGCCTCAGTCTCAAATGGTCTGTCATTATTGGGCAGTGCAGTGATCTTGTTCACATAGTGACCAGCAGATGCACCGATCTCCCAGCCGAAGTCCTTCAGGTTGAGCACCTTCAAGCTGGCACCTACCTCAAAACCTTCGTTCTCAAGTTTTCCATCGTTACTCCAGTTCTCAGCCAAGCCGCTGGTCCAAGCCAACTGGCGTAGGGTCAGTAGGTTACTGGTCCATCCCTTGAAATAATTGACATGAGCATTCAGACGGTTATTAAAGAAATTACCCTCCAAACCAAGCGTCAGACGATTGGTTGTTTCCCATTTCAGAGAAGTATTACCGATATTACCGATAGACTTTCCATCAACCTTCTGAGTCAACATATTATTAGGAATGAAATAGGTCTCAGATGCAATATAGTCGATATTGTCATTACCTGTCACATCGAAACCGACATTCAGGCGCAGGTAGTCAATACCCTTCACATTAGCCAGCCATTTCTCGTTGCTGAGCACCCATGCGGCATTCACGCTGGGGAAGAGGCCCCAGACCACGCCACCGAGCTTCAGTCCGCTGGCATCATTACCGAAACGTGAACTGGTCTCTGCAGAGAAGCCTGCCTGGAGGTAGTATTTCTCAGCCCAGTTATAGTCGGCCTGAGCATACCATGTGAGATCGCGGCTCTTATCATCGGCACCCCATGTTGACTTGTAGTTACGGGTATTACCTGTGTTGGGGTATTTATCATTACCCGTATCGTAACCACGCTGGGCAGTCAACTTATACTTGCTGCTCTGATAGCGAACACCACCGAATACAGCAATCTTATGAGCACCATAGCGGTTGTCCCACATCAGACGGGTATCACTCAGGATTGAATTCTGACGAGCAGCCATGCTCTGTGCCATATTCGTAACCTGAATAGTGCTTGAAGCCAACAGGCGGAAAGGAGGCGTACCCTCAAGAGGCAGGTAGTAGTTCTCGTTGGTATTAACCAAAGTGAAATTGAAATGCTCCTGCAGTGAGAGGTGACCATTGAACTGATAATGCGGTGTGATACTGAAAGTCACCATACGATTACCAGACTCATTACGGTTTTCGCCATTACCCAAAGTCAGGATAGCTGTGGGGTTAGCCAAGCGTACTGCATTTTCATAAATGGTTCCATCATTCTCAAAAGCCTTACTGGCATAGTCATCGGCAGCAGACAGATAATGGCTCAGATTACCGTTAACATCGTAGGCATAGGGAGAAAGGAATGGCGACTTAATCAGTGAAAGAAAACCTGGTGAAGTCACTGTTCCAACGGTAAGGTCGGCAGGAACACCGTCGTCACGCAAGTCACGGTTCACATCACTATAGGCAGCGTCGAAACGTACGTCGAGTCCCTTGAATACATGGATATCGGTATTCAAACGCATGTTGAAGCGCGAGAAATCATTACCGCGCTGCGTAGCCTCACCAAATGAATAGCCTACAGAGAGGTTGTAGTTAGCCACCTCGTCACCGCCCTGAACATTGATGCCGTAGTTTGACACGAAGGTGTTATGGTAAACCTCCTTGGTCCAGTCGGTATTATTATGATAGGT
>JAEEGG010012209.1_pt1 | contig 18575 bp, 16 predicted proteins | sample 9134161 | NCBI WGS metagenome assembly JAEEGG01 (sample SAMN16246543, study PRJNA631951) | gut metagenome | biome: gut microbiome; feature: rumen; material: CR-attached | host: Bos | place: Iran: Karaj | collected 2018-10 | reverse complement strand
CGCGTCCTGCAGTATTCAACGACATTAAGGTGGATGGCGATAATGTTATCCTACCAGTCAATGACTCTATCTGGGACAAGATTGAGCAGGGAAAACTCGACGAGATACAATACGACCTCACCGATGACAACGCCGAACTGTTCCTGAAGGAGGACGGACAGATGCAGCCCGTCAAGACAATCACCATTACCAATAATGGACGTACTGCGAAATACGAATTGTTGGATGATACCTACGTTGGGCCATACCTCACGCCGGACAATCAGCCATATACCTTTACCAGCCTCGCCGGTGAAGAAGGCTATCAGTGGCTATTTATTCTGTTTGTACTTGGCAAAAAACTGTAAGTCGTATGGCAAGGATCGTTGATATCCTCAAACTCCAGCATGAGCATCCTGAGCGGCTACAGTTCGCTGAGGATGGCATGAGGGATTTTGGTTATAAGACGTGGCGGCTCCAGCTGCTGAAAGAGTTGGACGGCGCCTATGTCTACAAAATCATGGATGCCGTATCGGAAGAGGACGACTACGATGACGGCGAAGAGAATGAGGATTACGATGATGACAGTGATGAAACCGAGGTAGAAACCTTTGGCTGTCAAGAGTGTGAGGCCATCGTGGCCGATTCAAAAGGAAATATTTATTTTACTACTGTGTTGACCTACGACGGCAATCACTACACCAAAGATGAAATCAGCCGATGGCGGTATAACTTCTTCGAGGCTCTGCTCGACATTTCGAAGATAGAACAATACATGACCAAGGAAGAGTGCCTGGAAGAAATTGTCGGTATGACGGATTACCGTATAGCCTCACTAATGCCGTTCAATACGCCAGAGGGTTATGCAGACATAGTAGCGTTATAAGAATTATGTAAAAACGATATAATCAGTATGCAAGAATTGATTCCCAAACCTAATGATAGGATACTCTGTGTGAAGGTAGGCAAAGTTAGACGTGAAAATCTGTATGAGATGACACGCAAATACTGGGTTGTGAAACTTGAAAGGGCTTCACAAGCTACACATGTCTTGGCAATAGTTGATGGGATTGTTGAAACTGTGTTCATTCCACAAGAATGGAAATACACCGATGACAAACAACATGAAGGACGATGTGAGTTCATCGGAAAGGAAGACCCCAAATCCGGATACATAGGGAAATGTGTAAAGAATTTCTACGGACACAGTGCCAACCCTGTGAAGTATATCAACATGTAAGCTTTGTCATTCACTAAATGAGATAGTATGACACAGGACGAGAAGTGGCAATTACAATACGAGCAGATGATGGCTTTTATGAAGGATAATCATAGAAGGCCATCAAAGCATAGACTGGAAGAGCACGATATGCTTAATTGGTTTAAGGCGACAAAGAAGCGTATTGCCAAAGGGGAACTTCCTGCTGATAGGCTGGTAAAGTTCAATGCCCTTCTTGAAGTGGCAGATGAATATCGAAGAAAGAATCAGTATCAATAGAAGGATTTATACCGTATATGAAGGTCATATTTGAACAAGAGAATTCCGATGGCATTAGATATGCCGATACAGGAATAACAAAAGATGAGTGGTTGGAGATGTTGACTGACGGCATCATCAATCAAAGGCAATTAGAAGTATTACTTTGTTTCTACAGGGAACCAGAGCATCAAGGTGTTTGCAATGTTCTGGCAAAGAAATATGGTGGTAATGCCAACAACTTCAACACGCCCATCTGGCAACTTGGTCGCTCTGTGCAAAATTACCTGAATCGATTTGAAATCAGAGGACTTGATAATAATGGCAAAAATACTGATGATAAAGTTTTCTGGTGCATAACAATGACAGGAAAAGATTCCAAACAGGGATATGTCTGGAGTGTGAGACCTGAACTTTGCGAGGCATTGGAGGTTTATCTGTATCGAAATCTGGTCAATGTTTACAGAAACAGGCGCAAGACAACCGATCTTGTAGAAGATGATGAACTGTACAAGTGGGAATATGCCAATGAATGCGTAGACAAGAGCAATCTTGAAATAGTAAGACTGAGCCTTCCAAACAGGATCAATCTTCTTGGTTGGAGAGAGAAAGACCAGCTTAGAACTATGCTAAAAAAACAACCGGAAGAATTGGACCTGTTGCTAAAAAGCCTATATGACGAAGAGATAGAATTTAGTGAGCGTGTGAAAAGTTTCATCCAAGGTGTAGCAACGCTGAAGCATAACGTGGATGAACGTGCCGCAAGCGTCCTCCTTGGTGCAAAGATGCCAAACAAATACCTGTTCTATAAAGACTCTTATTACAAAGATTTGTGCGCTTATCTTGGAATCAAGTGTGCGGTAGCAGGAGACAAATATCAGCATTACACACAAATCATGAGACCAATAATAGACCTTGTGTCTCATGATAAAGAACTCAATGGATATTTGGAGAAAAACATCGGCTCACTATTACATAGCGATTTGATTACTGCACAGGATGTCGTATATACGATATTTGAACGTGAGCTAATCAATCCAAAGAAGATAACAGATATTTTTGATTGGATTCCTTTCTATACGGAATTGGCAACAAAGTTGCTTGAATACAAAGATTCACCCAGCGAATTAGCAACAGCCATCTACTCGAACTTCGACAAAGAGAAGGAAATCAAGTTTTTGCATGACGGGGATGGTTCAGACTTCAAGGAAATAGATCCATTCACAGTCTTCAGCATCATCAACCGAACCATGAAGAATCGAGTGGAGATGATAAAGAAGATGAAGACGATTTTCGAGGTAAAAGCAAAGATGCCTACTTCTTTTGAGGGTCTTCCGACTCAGAACCCGATGAATGCTGCTTTCTGCTGCTTCACAGAAAATCGTACACCCGACGGCAAGGACATTGAAAGACTTTGGAATCTTTTTGAATTGGCGCAAGAGGAAAGTGCGGACATGGAAGATGTTTTCAATGCCGTATTGAAACAGACAAGTATCGCTGTTCCAAAACTTACAATGGGCTTGTTCTACATACGTCCATATAAATTCCTTTCATTGGACAGCAACAATGTTCAGTATCTTGAACAATACGGCATATCAATGAAGGATTTCAGGAAAATGAAGTACGCCGAGTACACGGATTTACTAACGCAAATTAAAGAAAAGATGAAAAATAAAGAGATCGTTGAACAATCATACCCTGAGTTTTCTGCCAATGCATACAGTGGTGTCAGCAGTGAGGAAGACGGAACAGATAATGAGTATTATAAGGAACTTGTAGAGCTGTTGCGCTACAAGAAAAACATTATCATTGAGGGCGCACCAGGCGTAGGCAAGACATACGAACTGCCCCGCATTATTACACGCCTCTGTTTCCCAGAACTTGCAAATGCTCCCCAGTCTGTGTTGAGGATAAAGTTTAATGAACTGAAGGATAGTCACAGAGTGGAATATGTGACCTTCCATCAGTCTATGGATTATGAAGAGTTCGTTGAAGGCATCAGACCCAAGTCAGATAACGACGGAAACATTTCGTATGAAGTTGTTCCCGGATTATTCAAACAGATTTGCGATGCTGCCAAACAACCCATTGTGGAGGATAATAATTTCCAGATAAACAGTGGGGCTGCTGTTTGGAAAGTTTCTCTCGCTGGTACTGGTGATAACCCCGTAAGGAGCGATTGCATGAAGAACGGCCATATCCGTATAGGATGGGATAAGTATGGAGAGGATTTGTCAAATGTGCCAGGCTCGCAGTATGAAGGACGTGTTGTGTTGAATACCTTCTACGACAAAATGCAGATTGGCGACATTGTTTTCTCCTGTTACTCGTCACGGACCATCGACGCTATCGGCGTCGTAACAAGTGACCCTGAGTGGCATGACGAGTATAAGGACTACAAGCGTGTACGCAAGGTGGAATGGCTTGTGAAGGGCATCAACGAGGATATTTACGACATCAACAATCAGACGGCAATGGTGTTGGCCACGGTCTACCGCCTGAATTACATAACGCTGGAGAATGTTCTTGACTTACTTAACAAATATGGTGTAAACAAACCTGCAGAGGCAAGGAAGAACACACGGCCATACGTGCTGGTGATTGATGAAATCAACAGAGGTAATGTATCTAAGATATTTGGTGAGCTGATAACGCTGATTGAACCAGACAAGAGACTGGGACGTGAATCTGAAACAGAGGTGGAACTGCCGTATTCTAAGACTCGTTTCTCTGTGCCAGATAATCTATACATTATAGGTACGATGAACACTGCAGACCGTAGTCTTGACACTTTGGATTACGCCATGCGTCGCCGCTTCGCATTTGTCAAATATAAGCCGATCGTTCTTGAAGTAGAAGGATTCAACAGCGAACTGTTTGCCAAGGTCAGCAAACTGTTCATAGAGAACTTTGATGAATATTGCGATAATCCCGATGCCATTCTAAGGCCTTCTTCATGCCTGTCTGATGACATACAGCCGACTGATGTATGGATAGGTCATAGCTATTTCTTGATGGATGACAATGGAGTTGACCGAACAAAATTGAGAATACAATACGAGATTGTCCCAATTCTTGAAGAATATATCAAAGATGGGGTTTTCAAAGACGCTGAGCCTGTCAAGGAAGTTATTTCAGAATTAATCGAATATACAACTGAAGAAACTGATGATTGAAGCTAACGAACAATGGCTTAGGCATCCAATATCTCAAATTGAACTTGACCAACTTGTAAAAGAGTCTTATTGCAGGTTGGTCAAGCGTCCAGGAGATAAGGAACCGTCCGAATGTTTCTCCCTCACCAAGAGAGAAACAGGATGGGTTATGTCTTCATCCTATTTCGTTGGCATTGACTGGCTTGAAGAGGGGAAATCCGCTGTTCGTGTTAAACCAAAATTCGACCATGAGGACAACCAGATTGAGATAAACTACCTTTCCATGCTTGAAGAAGCATTGAAAGAGCCTAAGAATTTTGACCAGCTTGACGGATTACTCTATGTCGATTTCAATAGGCCAAGCATACCTGTTCCAAGACAGGACGATATGCTGTCTCTCTTCTTGGTTTCTGAGTTCCTTCATGTTATCAAACGAATAACAGATAAGGGATTGAGAAAATCCTATTATCTGGTTGAAGCCAATCAAAGCTCAAAGATAAAAGGAAAGATACTGATACCTCAGAATATTAAGAAGAATAATATTCGGGGTAACTATTCTGACAACTATTGCCGCTATCAAGAGTTTGGAGTGGATATACCCGAGAATAGACTTTTGAAGAAGGCTGTCGTTATCTCTTCTCATCTTCTTGACATCTACCATTCTGATGTAGTCAAGCAACTTAAACAGACCATCTCTGATGTATTTCCAAAATGGAAAAATGTCAAGTCAGAATGTGACCCGAATAAGATACGTGAGGGGAAAGTTAATCCGTTCTTCAAGGAATATACTATTGCCATACGCTTGGCTAAGTTAATCTTACGAAAGACGGCTTTCAATCAGGTGTTACATGAAGCCAATATGACAAGCACTCCACCATATTGGATAGACATGAGCAAGTTGTTTGAGATGTATGTCCTCTCTAAGTTGCGTGATAGGTTTGGAAACGATGTCATATATCATCCGCACTTCAGAGGACAGGAACCAGACTATCTGCTTAATGGCAGTGATGGTCACCTGCCATATATCATCGATGCCAAATACAAGAGATATGGGGAGCATTCCATAGAGACTGATGACATTCGACAGGTTTCTGGTTATGGGCGCATGAAGAGCGTAAGAAAAGCGTTGAACGTGACGGATCACTCTCTTATTCCATGCTTAATCATCTATCCGGAGCATGAGAGCAACGATTTCATTCCTCCTTCAGACAAATGGATTGACGAAGGAAGATATCTCGATGTTTACAAGTTGGGGGTGACATTGCCCATCATTTGAAAAAAAGGAATAAACAGAAGAATTATGTTAGGTGCAATCATAGGCGATATAGCAGGTAGTCGTTTCGAGTTTAATCCAACAAACGACTATAACTTTGAAATCTTCGCAGCTGGCAGCGACTATACGGATGACACTATCTGTACAGTGGCAGTCATGGATGCAATCTTGCATAGCAAAGATTTCGGAGAGTCGTTGCATGAGTGGTGTCGGCGTTATCCAGACCCGATGGGAGCGTATGGAGGACGCTTTTACAATTGGATTCACAGCAGAGACCCAAAGCCATACAACAGCTTTGGTAATGGTGCTGCCATGCGCGTAAGCCCTGTGGCATGGGCATACCATAATAAGTTCACAATGCTCCTAATGGCTTCTAAATCTGCCGAATGCACACATAACCATATAGAAGGAATTAAAGGAGCGCAGACTGTAGCACTGGCCATCCATCGGGCTATTGAACTGAACAATAGCTATGAAACCTTTGGGGAGGAACAGATGCGGGATTTACTGAACACTTGCGTTGAGTACTCTGATTATGACATCAATATCAAACTCGAAGACGTACAGAATAAATTTGATGAGACCTGCCAGGGTACTGTACCCGTGGCATTATGGATTATCGGTCAGAGCAACAGCTTCGAAGATGCCATCCGACGTGCAGTAAGCCTTGGTGCGGATGCGGATACGCTCGGTGCCATAGTTGGCAGCATAGCAGAAGCTATATGGGGCATTCCTGATGACATGATGATGGAAGCTCTCGAATACTTACCTACAGAAATGACTTCCGTGGTGGTTCGTTTCTATAACCGTTATGTGCCTGACACCATCTTGCGTGGTTATGGTGATGAAGGTGCTGCAGAAGACTTCCTGAAAGAGGAGGAACTACGAGAAGCAGAGCAGCAAAAGGATGACAGCGACCCCATGAAGGAGTTTCAGGCTATCATGCTATGGAAAGTTGGCTTGGGACACATGGGAAAGTTCTTCAATGGTGAAAACCCATTACCTGACAAAACAAGGAAGGCAACACGCTCCAGTTGGAAAGTGGAAACGATGCCAGAGAAAAACATCACAAGGATGACAACGGACATCAAAGTTTCCTTAGCTGATATGAAAATACTCCGTCGGGGTCATATTCCTGAGGCAATGGAAGACCATTGGTTCATGTACTGCGATGATGAGTATATACGGTATTATCGCAGTTGGACGGGTATGTGTGCATACGAAGCACATTACATAGGAGAAGAGGATCATTTCCTGATTGATAGGATAACAGTAAACCATGGACTTGCTGAATTTGGTGTAAACGGTGACGAACCAAGTCTATACCTTTTCATATACTTGCTGACTGCCGAAACTGGCGGTGACAGTTCTACGGCATGGAAAGCCTATCTTGATAAGTGGGAAGAAAACCACCTGAAATATGACAACACAAATCCAAGCGACGCGGAAGATCAAAATGAATCGGATGATGCCGATGACAAAGTATCTCTTGACGATCTTCATGAAGAACGAGAGATAACAGAACTTCCTAAACCGAAAATGAAACGTAAGGAGCCTGTTGATCAGTGGTATGAAGGCAGTGAAGACCATATCTGTGAAGGCTGTATCTATGCGGATGGCATACGTCGGTGGGACAATGACCCCAGCAAAGGTGTTATGGGATGTGGACGGCTTGGATATAACAGCTTCAGACGGAATTATACCGCAGATGAATGTGAATACAAGAAGATAGACTTATATATCCCATCAGCATTTGAGATACGAAAAAAGGAAGAAGCACTCCGAAAGAAACGTGAAGAGGAAGAGAATCGTCTTCGTCAGTACCGCAAGGAACAACGTCTTCTGAAGCTTGACAAACAAGACGGGACGTATGAGCGAAAGCTGATAAAGGACTTTGTTGAGCAAAAACTGGATGGAGATATTAACCGCTTGATTGATTTTGACTTCAAAAAATTAGATAAGGATGAGAAGTACGGCGACTGTCGAGGATTCGCCTTCTCCGTTGAGAAAACCAACATCATGAAAGCAATCATGTCTGTTGCCTTTGGCGACTTGTGGCCAGGGCTGTCGCAGGACTCACTGGATAACTACACCTATAACGTCACTCACATCAATCAAATGCACTATCTCTTTGGAGCTAACATTCTGGACCAGTACTTCAAAGGTATGCAAGAACTCCATCCTACGAAGGAACAGCATGAGAGGGCTGTCAGAGTAAGCCATTTGCTTGACACTATCGGTAATCTGTGGGTGTTGCCAGGAAAAATAGATGCAGACAAAGACACCTACCATTATCATGGTTATGCAGACCTTTTCCTGAAAGACCTGTATAACGTAATGACAGGAAACAGTAAGGCTCGACCAGATTTGAAGGGTACTGTGTATAATGCAAGAAAGCAAATGGTACACCTAAAAGGTGAGGAAGGATTTGAAAAGTTGGCAAGGGGCCTGTTCCTTGATGATTTCCTTGACTATTACGGGAGACCTACCGATGTACTGCCACAAATATGGTTCTTGATGAAATCCCTGAAGAAGGAAGGTTATTTCAAGGCCGTTGATGACTACTGTACTTTCATGGAACGCTTCGTTCCTAAACGTGCTAAACTCATTGTCGAAAAACTTAGCAGGGAGCTTTCATTGGAGAATCGGACGCTACAGAATCATATAAATGAGCTGTTGGAAGAAGAGCAACAGAATGTGTTCTCGCATATTGGTTACGCATTCCTGAAAGCGATTAAGGAGGTGGTCAAAGATAAGAAACATGAAGACAAGTCATATCTTTTCAAAACGCTCGATGCTTTGAGCCTTGAAGATGGGTATGTTCTTGGTCTGAAACTGGCTGAAGATGTAGGTATGGGAGATGAGTCATATTTCTATACACATCCCATAATCGATAGCAAAATAGACAAACCTGTGCCTCCAATTCCTATGGGCATATATGACGATAATGAAGTTGACGAGGAAGAAGAGCACACTCTGCTTGAACATATAAATGTGGAAAGTACCGCCAATGGTATCTGGCAGGCATATCTTCTTAGCATCGCTCCAACTGTTCTGCCAACATTCTGGCATGGTGGATATATACACCGGACTTATATCTTCAGCCACAAAGACTTTGAAGAAATTGATGAGCTGAGTCGTAATGGCGAAGCGCCTTTATTTGGCATCAAAGATGTTGTCTCTCCGAAAGTGAAAATTCGTGGTTCTGAGGGTACAATAGAGTGCTGTTATTGGAATGATTGGGAAGGACTTGTTCGCGAGACATTGAATGTAACGTATGTAAATAACTCCGTTATATCTATAAAGAGAACAAAAGCGGAAGTTCTTTACGAATATGATTGCGGTATTTGCTTCTAACAAACTTGATAAATAACATACAATGGCATACACATACAAATATCCAAGACCCGCAGTCACCGCTGACTGTGTTGTGATTGCCAACGAACAGCAGCCAAAGGTGCTACTCATTCAAAGAGGAAACGAGCCATTCAAAGGATGCTGGGCATTTCCTGGTGGTTTCATGGATATGGATGAGACAACTGAACATTGCGCAGTACGTGAGCTGAAAGAGGAAACAGGGCTGGCTGTTTCAGACTTGCATCAGATAGGCACATACTCCAAGATTGACCGTGACCCAAGAGGAAGAACTATATCTGTAGCCTATTTAGTTATTATAGATTCACCTGTCGAGGTTACAGGGCAAGACGATGCAACCAAAGCTGAATGGTTCCCTATAACAAATCTTCCACATCTTGCTTTCGACCATTTCGATATTATGCAGGATGCACTCAGGATTTATAACACCATGCAGATTAATAAATATGGAAAGAAATAAGTTTACGGCAAAAGAGCTTGAACAATTTGCCAATAAATATATAAATTTCTTCAAGTACAAGTCCAACAAGTCGAGAGAAACTTTTTCCCGTTTCTTTGAGGACAATGAGTTCGCTCGCGACTGTGAGGCATTGGGGTTCGAAATGGATTGTGGACACTCATTTACTGAAGCATACGGAGAAGGGTGGAACGAGGTCGAGCATCTGAAAGCAATCATTGATAAGGTTGATGATATCAACATCATCGGTGCCGGACTGTTTTCACGATGGCGATATTACAATCATTGGGCATACTCTGGCCCCGGTGAAAAGGATAAGGAATGGTTCTTGATATTGTTGCATCGGTTAAAAGAATTTTATTAAATAACTTGAAGTATACTCAATATGGATAGGAATGACATTGAAGAAATGGCCAAAGACCTGATACCTCTGGCAGAAGAAAATAATGCTGGGGAGGCTCTGATGACTGCTGACTACGATGAGAAATGGGAGTTCGTCATGGGTTTCCGCAAGAAAAAGAAGTATAGAACATAAGGATAGTGTTTTATGAAGATAGTAAGTTGGAACATCAGCGAAAGTAAGCCTTGGAAGGTAGACCACCTTTTGGGGTTGAATGCAGATGTATTGGTTGCTCCTGAGATTACATGTCCTGACAAAGCATGTATTTCTGATTCTTACGATATAAAATGGTATGGCATAGAATACTTCTTCCATGAAAAGAAATGGAAAGGGTTGGGCGTAATCTGGAAGAAGGGAAATGGCCTTGTTCCGGAATGGTTCAACACCCAATTGGAATATGCTATACCGCTTATAGTTGAAGACTTCCTTGTCCTTGGCATTTGGCCAACAAAACCAACTGGTGGCAGACAGAAGAAGCCGTATCCACAGATAGCTCAGGAAATCATTGAGAATTATGCGAAGTATTTCAAGGATTTCAAGACGCTTGTCATTGGCGACTTCAATTGTTATGTAAATCAGTATGATGCCACCAAGCAATCAGGTGACATTTTGAAGGTAAATGATTTGTTGGAATCTTACGGACTCAGTAGCCTCTATCATCAGAAGACAGGTGAGCAGTTTGGACACGAGACCAAGGCAACATATTTCCATCGTTTCCAAGAGTCTGACCCTTACTTCCTTGACTATGCATATACAAATTTTGATGTTGCATCATTTCGGCTATTACCATGGAATAAAGAAATGAGCGACCATGTAGGACTTGAAGTAATATTCTAATATGGGCTGTTTGAAGATTGTTAACGAAAGAATGAGAAATGCCGTTGTTTCCACGTTGTCTGGCAATGTGGAAACGATGAAGGATATGATTATCTCAAACCATTTCAGCCCAATTGAAATAGCTCATTGGAGCGGAGAAAGAAGAGGCGTAAATACAAATGGGACTCTTAATAGTTACCAGCTTGCACAAGCGATGTCAGATGCATTGCAGAGAGACAAATTATATTTATCGCTCAATGTTGATGCGATGTGGCACCTTCACAAAGATTTATTACCTGGAATAGAAAGGACGTCTTATGATCAATTGGGTTTTATCATTTGGAACTGGTTTGACCGCCCTGGGGATAATCCATATTTCGATGAGGAGGAAGAGAAGGACCTTTTTACAACTGGTGTGCCCAATAGAGACATTTGTCTGACAAATTATGGCATTCAGCATATGGAAAACGAAGTCATTGAACTTCTAAAAGCTGGTGCATCACCTTTTTTTCTTATTACAGCCCCTTCATGTACAGAAATGCATATTGACAAGGAGGGGGTACCTCGCCATACATATTTTGATGTGGCTCCAATGATTGAGGTTAGCAAAAGGCATTCCGACGATTATTGGATTGAATTTATTCACGATGATTTAGAGAGTGACATTTGTTCCTTGCCAGTTCAAACACTTGAAGAAGTGGTGGAAGGTATATTTAATGTGGCCGCATGTGAAAGAATTCTTTATCTCACAGATAAATTCATTAGTGATGAAGCCAGAGCAAAAGGTGAAGAACTTATGTTGAAGCATCTGGGGGAAGTATATTCAATTTTGATATAAAGAAAAATGTTAAGAGGATTAAAGATTATTCAGTTAGAAAAAATATTCACAAATCTATGGAATCAAAGAAGTATTGGATATTAACATGTGATACAAGTCGTTACGATATTCACACGCTGTTCAAAAAGGATGGCTTTTGTCTATGGAATCAACGGCGCAATTTCGAGGTGGGAGATATTGTATACATCTATGAATCTAAGCCCGTTTCAAAGATTGTCTACAAAGCTATTGTAGAAGAAATCAACATAAAACGTGATAAACCTGAGAATAGCGATGGCTTTTACACAAAAGACTATAACAAGGTATATGCGTTCAAACTTAGATGTGAAGCTGTTAATCCGGGAAACAGGCTCCAATTCCCTGAACTACAAGAAAAGTTTGGGGTATCTGGTATGTCCTTGATAAATATACCACAAATCACCAGAAAAGACATGATTGATTTCTTTGAAGACGTTTTTGCCGGAAACGTAGAGGACTTGCCTACTCCACCGTCAAAAGAACAGCTATATCAACCCTTGGAATCAGGTACAATACTTGAACACATTAAACACAAAATGGACTATTGTGAAATTCGGGACTCGCATCTTGCCAAGCAAACAGGCATCAGCAGTTCTTCTATAGGTAGAGTAAGAAAGGGAGAAGCTATCAAATCTGACTGCATGCTGGCAATTCTTGATACATTGGGTTTCGGATTTGTTGATAGTGCTGATGAAAGCCATGTCTATGGTGCTTTAGGAATAACTGAGGCAATAAAGCAGAGAATTATCACTTCAGGTATACGAACAACAGAATTAGCCTCGTTGTGCGATGCCTCTCCATCTGTAATCAGCCATTTGAAGAATGATGGGACAGCTCCAAAGTTTGAAATTTTGGAAAAGATCATTAACTATTATGGTTTTAAAATCACATTGAAATAGAAGTTAGAAAGGGAATCCATGAACAAAAGTATGAGAGGTGTCAATTTCGCGGAGAAATTCAAGGCAAGTTGTTTATACAGGGAACTATATCTGAATCATAGAGATGAACTTTTCCTTGCCGTAAGGAATGACTACCTTAACATTTACTACAACAATGTCAGCATTGCCAAGGTTTCGTTTACGCAGAGCGGGCAGATAAGATGTGAAATCAATGAGTATTATTTCACTGGAATTAGCAATTCTCCCACTGTGACGCTATGCTCTGAAAAGGAAATTACTGAGCGGATTATTACTCAATATGAGACTATAAAGCATAACAGCGAAAAGAAAACCAACGAGGAAAAGAAATCGCAGGCTCAGTTGTTTATCAAAAACAACAGAAACAAGCATTCTGCATGGTATTGTACTGATGTTGAGTGGTGTAGGTCAAGGGATGATGAACATCGAGACTTCAATGCCAGATTTGATATCGTTGCCATATCCAAGAAGGCTCCACACCGTATTGCTATCATTGAACTGAAATACGGACGTGATTCTGTAGGCGGCAGTAGTGGCTTGATGAAACATATTACAGACTTCTACAAATTTGGCAGATATGGGTATTATGATGACTTTAAACTTGAGACCTGGTCTATCCTGAAGAATCTTCGGGATTTGGATCCTGACTATCCCAAGGAATTAGAGCAAGTACTCTTAAATCAAATAGCCTCCCGTCCTGAATTTTATATTATCACTCTCGACAATAACGCCTATGGCCATCAATGTACTCCCAAACAGACTGTTGGAGGTTACTTATTCAACGATCCTTCACGCTGGAATAGCCCAAGGGTATCAAGCAATACTATAGAATCGAAGTTTGGGGATGTGACATCTCCTGATAACGACAATGTTCATGCAAGTTTTCTCTTCTCGCCAGCAACAATAGAAGATCTCAGAAGAATGAACGAAATTGACATTGTTGAGGATGCCATCTATCAACTGCCAAGCAAACGAATTGAGGGTGAAGTTTCCGATAGTGTCGGTTCTCCAGTGGAAAGAAGGCACGTTACCAATTACAGAGGAAAGGAGAAATGCCGTCAACTGGCATTATTGCAACAAGGCTCTGATGTGTTCTATGGTGCTCATGGAGGTGGTACGTTTAACAATCACACTTGGGATTTCTGCATTAAGGATGATGAGTCGCAGAAGAACTTATACCATGGTATTGTCAACGATTGCTTAGACTATTTCCGTAACGAAAACATTGTATTCTGGGGAAGTGAAGGTATCCCCAATCACATATTGTCATCACAGGTGGCTTGCCTTAATCACCTTTTTGCCATCAGGCAGGACAAAGAAATGGTACTCAAATTGGCCAAGATGCTGATAGGAGAAGATACCATTGACGTAGAACCCATGAAATGTGACAGGACGCTCACATATATCTCGTTTGAAGTAACAAGTAGCAGCGACTATTTGAACGAGAAATATGTAAAAAGAGGGGCGAATTGTACTTCTGTGGATGCTGCTATTGTGGCAATTATGAAAGACGGGGCACGAATGCTTATCCCTATCGAATGGAAATATACCGAAGGGAATGAATATAATATCGATAAATCTGGAACAGAAGGAAGCGGGAAGGAACGACTGCGCAGATATTCTCAATTGATTGACAGTTCCAGCCAGTTAGTCACCATCCCCAATGGTTATCTACATACCACATACTTTGTTGAACCGTTTTACCAATTGATGCGCCAGACACTATGGGCAGAACAAGTGATAGCACATAAAGAGCAGGAACTTATCAAGGCTGATGATTTCATTCATGTGCATGTCATTCCCAAAGAAAATGCGCAGATTCTATATCGGAAATACAAATACGCAGAAAGGGGATTAGAAGACACGTGGCGATCGCTAATCTCAGACCAAAGCAAATATAAGTGGGTAACTCCTGAAGAAATTACCCACATTATAAACCAATCAGGGAAATACACTGAACTTGTTGAATACCTAAGTATTAGATACGGATATCATCGATAAGGCTGATCAGTCTTTTTGGAATATTCCATATGCTAACGCCCGTAAGAGCAGCCATATGAAATTGGATGCGAATACCATAGGCAAAAGGTATATCAGCAGTTTTGTACTACTGGTAACATCCAACTGCGACCACACGAGATATACTATTGAAGCAAACGTCAGTAATAAAATGTATATGGCTTCTGATAGTGACACGCTGAATACATTAGATTTTTCCTTCTTTTGTCTTTCTTCGTCGGTAAAGTGGTTCCAAGCCATCATACTATAATAAATGACTTCTAAGATGCCTGCTACGACCATATAAGTCATGGTTTCATCGTTACCAGATGTTCGCCAGAACTTAATCCAGCACATGGAACCGCAGAGGATGGCTATCCCGAATATACAGAGTATGGCCCAAAACGATTCAAACGGCAGGATGATACGGTTCTTTTCCTCAATAGTCTGAGCCAGCAACTTGCGTTGTTTACTTTCAAGCGTGTTGACACTCTCTTCATATTCTTGCTTCAGTTTGTCGAGTGCCTGCCCGTGAGTTGCCTCGATAGCTTCAACCTTATTCTTCAGTCCATCCATGTGAGCATTCACCTGCCCGACAAAATCCCCTTCCAAGTATTCTTCCATTTTCTTCCGAATGGAGTCCCCGACATTCTGCAAAGTTTCCTTGGCAGATGCCGTCAAACCTATTCCCTGATTTTTCAGTTCTGAGAAATCCTTTAGCATGTCATTGGTATAGCTTCCAGCTTCCCAGATCTTATTCTTAACCTCCGTGATGTCACGAGCGACAATTCCAAGAGCATTGATGTCCGCAGTCCGCTGTTCCTCATAGGTTTTCCGACGTTCATCATCACGCGCAATAAAAGCTTCCATTTTCTCCATTCTGTCAAGAATAGAAGAAACCTTCTCCAAATACTCCATATGAAGGGCTGGAGCTTGGTCAGGGTTTATCGATGACGATTCACCCAATGTTGGCGGTACATAACCGCTAACATCATGCCTGCCGTACATGTTTCTATTTTCCGCCATAGACAATATTTATTATTTGCGTTTCCATCCACTACGCCTTCCATGGAATACATTCTTCTTCCACCACTCCCATTCATCATCCTTCTTCTTCGGCAAGTCGTTGTTGCCGCCACCTCCGCCACCACCGACAGACGGTACATAAGAAGGAATTGGGAATAGAGCAATAGCCGACAATGCTCCATCGACAGCCTTTTCGTCGAAGGCACTCAACAGATTACGTGCAGACAACTCCAGACCTGACTCTGTATTGGTTGCAAAGCCCTTGTTAATGGCATTTGCAATGATTCCTGGTATTATATCGGCACGTTCATCACTATCCAACACATTAAAGGTAGACTTGGCAAACTTCTGCAATACATCCAATGTCTTGTCGATAGCAGACCTGCGTTCCTGTTCGCCCTGAGTAGGTTCGCGCATTATCACAGGAGACTGGATTGCCGATTTCTGCGAGGTGGATTTTGGCAATACAGAGTTCTGTGTAACTGGCTGTTTCGTCTGTACTGTTTTTTCCACGAGTTTGTTCTGGGCTGTTGCCTGTTGCCTAAGTTTCTCCTGTTCCCGCTTGATGCGCTCATATTCACGTAGAATCTTCAATGCCGTGACATTAGCACCAACTTGGGAAGCGTTATATCTCTTGCCATCGCATTTGACGTTGTACCTGACAACGTCATCCTTGGAGTCGCGTATCAGTTCAAGTTGATAGCGGTCAGAGGCCTCCATCATCGCCTTGAACTTCATCCAATCGAACTTCGGCGTGTCCATCTTACGTAGCACATCATAGATAGCATCCTTGATTTCTTCCTTGCGGTCTGCTGTGATGTTCGCTACCTTCTGACCGAGCTGGTTAGCTGTATAAACACTGTTACCCCGTTTGACAGAGTAACCATCGACCTTCCCGTTCTTGTCATGGTGGTACTGAAGCTCATAGTGTCGTTCATGACCTTTGTAGTCCTTGAATGTCTGTGCTTCTACCTTGGATTTGAAGTCAGGTAGGTCGATATTATTGCCGTTAAGCTCTTCCATAATGGAGTTGATGACATTATCGATTTCCTCAATGTGTGCGGCTTGAATGTCCTCCGCCTTCGTCCATCCACGACTAATATTTAGTCTCTCGCATGCCTGAGCAGACTTTTTGGCGATGTCTGTATCGCAGTTAAGCTGGTTGTCCTCAGTATAGCGTGATATTGTTATGTGAAGATGGAGAATCCCACTTTTGGAATCCCTATGCAGAAATGCAAACCACTTGCTGTTCTTTAAGTTGGTTTTGGGTACAGGAAACTTCACCGGTTCACCGTTCTCGTCACGGATCCAGTCCTTGGTCTTGGGGTCTCGTCTCTGCTTGTATAGCTGAATGTCATCGATGTTGTCAATGAGTTCCTCGGCTGCCTTCATCCAATCATCGAGAGTCCATCCGGTAGACTCTTCAGTCGATGGTGAAAACTCTATAACAATAGTGTCATGTGTTACATCCTTACCTTTACGGACATAATCTCTACCTGCCTCTTGCAGTTCTAACCACAGATCATCAAGCTGTGTCGGCTCGAAGATAAGGTCAATGTTCCCGACCATATTCTTTGCCCCCACAAACTCTGCTGTCGGAATGCCATTCTCATCCTTTTTCTGTGAGTATTCTGTGTACGCTTTTCCATGCGAAATACTTCGTCCTACTGCTGTTGCCATATTAAAACCTTCTTATCCATTTATTTAAAAATTCAAGTTCATTCATAATACCTTTAGACCAAGTTTGAAGAAAACCGATATCCCACAGTTTTTTCATGCGTTCATCTTGTGTCCAACGTTGTGCAGAGATGAAAGCAAAGAACTTTTTAAGGTCATCACGTACTGCCATTAGCTCACGACGAAACTCTTTGTCTGGTCTGACGGGTTTGTAGCCGAGAGAGACCTCACGTACATAAACAGAACGTTCCATATCAAGCGCATCTGCCTTGCTTGTTATAGTTTTCCATTCATCATCTTTAAAGTAGATTTTATGTGCCTTGCGCACATTCTCCTTATAACCGTCAGAAGACTTGCTTCTTCCATGGCTTTTCTTGATATACCCAGATTTACTTTTGTCTCCCATATTAAAATCAGTTTATTATTTTTCTATTAAAAAAAGAGGTGCGAGCCTGCGAGTACTCTAATTCAAAATTCACCTTTCAAGGTACATTTTGCAAGACGTTTTCGGGGCCCTGAAAACAAGTCTTGATTATGCGCGGGCGTTAAGGTTGCTGCCTATCGTATTCTTGCCTAACTGTCATGGCGTATCGGTGTAACTCCGTCGAGGTGTTCTCTGTTCACATACGGGTGTCCATCCTCAATTCCTGCATAGTACTTGCAGGTATTACAACGTAGGTATGCTACCCCCTTCAAATTCGTTGCCTGTTCTATCGTACTACCGCATCTTGGACATTGGCGCTCTTTAAGCATTGCAAGCTGATCGTCCTCAGTTAATACCTCCATCCTTTTACGCTTCTCAAGAGCGACTTCGAGCGGGGTGTTTTTCCGCTGTACTTCAGTTGGTGTACAATGTGTTTTTTCTGTATTCTTATTGGCATTCATCTGAGGCAATGTCTGTAATCTGGAACGGAATCCATTGAACTTACCCTTATAGACATCATCGAGCTGAAATATCGCTGCCCCTTTTGCCCACTTGACATATTCTTCTATGACATTCAAGTCGTTATTGATTCTGTTATTCAGTTCTGTATTGTCCGCCTGCACCTGACAAGAGTAAGGGAACATATACATCTTCTCAACTTGTTCTGTAAGAGTGGGCTTTTTATGGATACTCGCTTCCTTATTCTCTTGCTTAGAAGCTTTTTGTCCAGAAGTCTTAGTACAAT
>JAEEGG010012208.1_pt1 | contig 18576 bp, 14 predicted proteins | sample 9134161 | NCBI WGS metagenome assembly JAEEGG01 (sample SAMN16246543, study PRJNA631951) | gut metagenome | biome: gut microbiome; feature: rumen; material: CR-attached | host: Bos | place: Iran: Karaj | collected 2018-10 | reverse complement strand
CGCCTGCACGCAACGCCAGCCCGGGGGCAAGGTGCCGGGGTCGACGCCGCTGAAGTCGAGCTTATAGACGCTGGTGGCATCGGCGAAGGTGGGTTGCAGGGTGACGTTGTCGCCTGGCATCACGAAGGTGATCTCGTTGGCGCCAGCGGTGAAGGAGATGGTCTTCTCAAGGGTGTAGAACACCGAGTTGACGACACGCAACTGAGCCAGACGGAAGCCCTGGTCGGCGTTGACGCTCAGCGTGACGGTGTCGCCCTCGGCGGCCTCGGCCATGTTGGAGGTGATGGTTCCACCCGCGGCCTCGCGTATGGCGACGGCATACTTCATCGGTGCCACGTCGGCAGGACGGTAGCTCACCTGGTCGATATACATGGGCAGGGCGCCAGTGTTGGTGATGACGAGTTCGTTCTGACCCTCATTCAGCTTGCCTTCGACGCAGACCCAGCGCCACTCGTTTGTGGCGGTCTTCTCGCAGCGCACCGTCTGGTTCATGTCATTCACTTTGATGCTGATGTTGCCCGCCATCATCGTGCAGGTGTATCGTACACTGATAACGTAGTCGCCTTCCTGTTCGACTTTCAAGTTGAGCTGGTGGCGCAGTGCGCCGCTGCTTTTGTTGCCCATGACAACAAATCCGTTTCCTGCATGACCGCGCTCAGTACGATACTGGCCGTAGGGGTCGGTACAGCAGTTCTGCACGTTCTTGAAGTCCATGTCCTCGGCCTCGATGAGAATCTCACCGCGCCAGACAGCGGGCTGCACGGGCAGCGGCAGGGGCTGCAGGGCGATGGCGTCGGTGGCCCCGGAGCGGTCGTTGGCTCCGCTGCAGCTGATGCTCACATCCACGCCGCCACGGTGCTTCACGGTGACGGTGTAGGTATGGGCGTCGGCATCATACTCGGCGGTGGCGCTGCCACTGGCTGTGCTGTGGTTGGCGAAAGTATGCGAAGGCTCGCCGCTGACGCCCTTCACGGTGATGATGTCGGTGCGCAGGGTAGTGGTGTCGTTGCGGAAATTGTTCAGGTAGACGTCGATGTGGTCGGCATATTCACGGATGAGTCCGCTCGACAGCTTGTCGTATTGCAATTCAAGCGAGTCGCAGGTGTTGTAGAGCAGGGGCAGCTTGGCCGAGGCTCCCGTCTTCTTGTTCAGGTAGGTATAAGGCGTGTAGGTGACCAGCTGATTGCGATAGCGGTTCACGTAGAGGTCGCCGGTGCTCACCTCGGGGTACTGGGTGTTGAAGTCGGCCACTTTTTTGGTCTGCGAACTCCAGCGCGAGGTGTAGTTCGACTTCTTCACCTGCACGGGGATGGCCTTGGCAGCTTCGTCGTAGAGTCCCGTCACCATGGGGATGGCACCATAGCGGCCCGTCTTCTTGAAATAGCAGAAGTTGTCCATCCACTGGCCGTTGCCACGGTTGAAGGGGTCGGTCTGCTTGTAGAGGCCGTCGTAGAGCGAGCCCCACGTGGCATACTTCTCCTCGTCGTTGCCGCTGGTCTTGTCGTTGATGACCACAATCTTGGTCTTGGCCACCACCTCTTCGCGCGTGGGGATGTAGAGCGTGCCGTCGAGGATTTTGCGGAACATGTCAATCCACACGCCGTTCATGTTGGGGAAGCGCTGCCAATTGCGACGCTTGTAGCCGTCAGCGGTGCTCTGGTTCACCTCATGGATGCACTCCTCGCGCCAAGTGAGTTCGGGGCCATCCCATACGGCACCACCGTTGACACACGTCTGCTCCATCACCGTACCAATGCCGGCGGCTCCAGGATATTTCTTCCCGTGGTTCTCGCCCAGGATGGCATCGAGGGCTCCGTTCCAACCGCAGTTGTCGTAGCGCACACCATAGTTCTTCGTCAGACCGCTGATGAACGGGCCGAAGGTGACGCTCTCGTTGTTGTAGAAACACGAGCTGGTGGTGTACTTATAGAGGAAGAGGATGGCTTCGGGATAATTCTTGCAAGCCTCCATCAGGCTCTTCTCGCGCTTGAGCTCGCCAAGTGGATTCAGCGGGTGACTCCAGATGTTGCCGCAGAAGGAGATGGTGAGGAATCCACCATACTGGTGGGACATCTCCACCAGGCGGCCAAAGAGTGCCCAACGGTTGGTCTGCGTCGACGACGACTTGTCGCCAGCCTCGTCGAAGCCCCAGAACTGCTCGGCGTAGTTCCAACCCAGGAAGTTGGGGAACTGCTTGAAGAAATACTCAAACGTCGCCATGTCATCGTCCTGTATGTGCGTGTGTCCGCCGCTGGCGGGCTGGCACGAGAACCAGATGCCGTTCTGCTGGCACACGGTACCCCACGACTTGTAGGTCTGGAAGGCGTTCTGCGGCATCTTGTAGATGTTCAAGTCCTTGTCGTATTGGCAGGAGAGGCTAAGGTTCAGGCAGATGTAGGGCCGGATGTCCTCAGGAATGAGGTCGATGATTTTTTGTGGGTCGGCCTTGTACCACACATCGCAATGGATGAACCATAGCGGGTGTTGCGAGTCGATGGGGCGACGGTTTTGGGCAGAAGTGCTGCCAACGAACAAGAGGAGCTGTAAAAACAGCAATGCACAAATGGTGGTGCAACGTTTCATGACGGTTTTCATAGATGGTTGAAATGTAGTTGTATAATTATTGTGCAAAATTACTGATTTCCCGCCAAAAGTGGTTCATCCAGCGTTTCAATGATTATTGCATTTGTTCCAATAAAGGACAATAGCCTGAGAAAGGAAAACAAAAAAACGATAGGGACGGAGAGAGCTCAAGGCGACCCGGGAGGGGCATCGCGGAGAAGCGCGATGCACAACGGCCATCTTTCAAGGGCGGGGCTATAATATTAAAAATGGGTACAAATAATAGATACAATATGGGGCAATCGGAATAAGAAATCGACCGAAAAGTGAGAAACTTTCGAAATTGCTTCGCCGTTTCAGCATATTTTCGTATTTTTGCACACGAATTGCAAACATCATAAAAAAACCATCTCAATGAAGAAACTGATGATAGCCCTGCTGATGGCCCTGCCAATGGCCACCCAGGCACAAGACAACACGTGGGAGCGCCCCACGGAAACCGTACAAGCCAACGCCGACGCAAAGTACCTGGCAGGGGCCGTGCCCGTCGCCGACGGCAAAGTGACATTCCAAACCACCATCAAAGCACCTGGCAAGAGCGCGAAGCAAATCTACGACATCCTGCTCAAGCTGATGGAGCAGCAGGCCAAGGAGCCAGGGCAGTTTGAGCAGAGCCGGCTGACATTGACCGACGACGACAAGATGATGCTGGTGGGCAACTACCAGGAGTGGCTGGTGTTCAAGAACAAACCCCTGAACCTGGACCGCACGCGCCTGCTTTACCACCTCATCGCCGAATGCCACGACGGCGAGGCCACGCTGAAGATGACCCGCATCGTATATATATATGATGAGGAGCGCGACCCCATCACCTACTATGCCGAGGAGTGGATCACCGACCGCTACGGCCTGAACAAGAAGCAGACCAAGCTGGCACGCGTGAGCGGGAAGTTCCGCCGCAAGACCATCGACCGCAAGGACTATCTCTTCGACAAATACACTAACGCCCTAACCAAATGACCGACGAAGACATCAAGCGCAACGTGGACGAGGCCATGCAGAACAGGCCACGGCGCCACAACCTGGAACCCTTCCGCGATAGCAGTCGCACACGCGTGCTCCGCTTCTGGCTCAACGTCATCTTCCTCGTGGGAGCCATCGCGGGACTCATCGTTTACTTCTATGCCGACCACGACATCGCCAAATGGATTCTGCTGGTGTCGCTGGTGTTCAAGTTTGTAGAGCTTTTCCTGCGCATTTTCAAGATATAACTGTCAAAACCGCCAAAGGACTGGAGTGAACAGCTACCCCACACACGCTACTCTGTGGCAAGCGATGAGCCGATGCGTCGGTGTGCTCATCGCCTGCCTCGTGATGATGCCCACCGCCCAAGGCCAGACCTTCAACGAGGTTGACACCGACGGCAACATCACCCAGCGCGACGGGCGCAATGGCAACCGCAACTTCAATCCCCATAGCAACGACACCACCAGCAACAACAAGGTGGTGCCGAAAGGCATTCACGTGTGGACGGTGGACCGACGTTTCGGCGACATACGCAAATGCGACGTCGACACCCTACCCCACCTCTACCCGCAATCGACGATGGGCACCGGCACCACGGGCGAATACAACACCGTGGGGTCGAACTACACCGCACGCCTGTCGCGCATCTTTGCCAACAGGCGAAGCGATAGCCAGATGCTCTTCACCGATGCCTACGACCAAGTGTTGCGCGAGCCCGACGAGTGGCACTTCACCAACACCCTCTCGCCCTTGACCAACCTGAGCTATGGCAGTTGTGGCGACAAGACCAATGGCGAAGACCTCATCGACGCACGCTTCGCGGTGAATGCGGGCAAGCTCACCGGCATAGGCTTCGACCTGGACTACCGTTATGCCCGGGGCTATTACCAAAACCAGAACAACTCGCACTTCGGCGCTTCGGTCTATCTGTCGCATCTGGGCGACCGCTACCAAAGCCACATCCTGCTACAGACCTATCACCACAAGGCGCACGAGAACGGAGGTATCACCAACGACGACTATATCACCCACCCAGAGCTGTTCAGCGAGAGCTTCTCCGACAACGAGATTCCCACCGTGCTGGGCAGCAACTGGAACCGCAACAACCGGCTACGGCTCTTCCTCACCCACCGCTACAACGTAGGATTCTATCGCAAGGTGCCCATGACGGAGGAAGAAATAAAGGCCAAGAAGTTTGCGATGGAAGCCGCCAAAGAGAAAGAACAGGCCAAGCAAAAGGAAGAGCAGAAGACGGTGCCCATGCTGGCTGGACGCCCCGACAATGCCAAAGTGGTGGCAGATACGACGAGGTTGAATGTTGAACGTTTAACGTTGAACGACGACACTTTGAGGAATGACTCGCTATTGGCAGATTCAACGGCGAACGTCCTACGCGACTCGGGGCGCATCAGCGTCACCTCGAAGGAGATGGCCGACTCGCTGATAGCTCTGCAGGCACAGGCCGACAGCACCGAGCTGTTCATGAAGCAGGAGTTCGTGCCCGTCACCAGCTTCATCCATACGGCCGAGGTCACCAACCAAGACCACATTTACCAAGCCTATTTCTCGCCCAAAGACTACTATGCCAACACCTACTACGACCTGCGTAGCGGTGGAGGCTATCGTGGCGACTCCATCTACGACAAGACGAAATTCCTGCACTTGCGCAACACCGTGGCCATCGGGCTGCTCGAGGGGTTCAACAAGTATGCCCCTGCGGGCCTGAAGGCTTTTGCCGCCCATGAGCTGCGCCGATTCGACATGCCCGTGGCCGCCGACACCGACGGCAACGGCTTGGTGTACTCGGCCATGCACCGATGGACCGAGCACAACGTCAGCATAGGCGGACAGCTCTCGAAGGCACAGGGGCACACCCTGCACTACGACCTCACGGCCGAGACATGGGTGGCAGGCGAGGATGCCGGACAGCTGATGCTCGATGCTCGCGGCGACCTGAACTTCCCATTCCTGGGCGACACCGTCAGGCTCGACGCCAAGGCGTTCTTGCATCGCCAAAGCCCTACCTTCCTGCAACGTCACTACCACTCCAAGCACTTCGCCTGGGACAACGATTTCCACAAAGTGACACATTCGCGCATAGAAGGACTCCTCACCATTGGGAAGACAGGCACCAAGATGCGGGTGGCCCTCGACGAGATTGAGAACTACACCTATCTGGCCATGGCATACACCCTGGATGGCGAGAACCGCAAGGGCCTCACCGCCCAATTCCGCCAGCACGATGCCTCGCTGGCCGTGGTCACGGCACAGCTGGACCAGCAGCTGCACCTGGGGCCGCTGAACTGGGACAACGTGGTGACATTCCAGACCTGCAACAACAAAGACGTGCTGCCATTGCCCACACTCAACGTCTTCACCAACCTATACCTGAAGTTTGTAGTAGCCAACGTGCTGAGCGTGGAGCTGGGTGCATCGGGCACCTGGTTCACCAAATACAAAGTCCCCGACTATCTGCCACAACTCAGCTCTTTTGCCGTGCAACAGAACGAGGGTGCCAGCGTGGAGCTGGGCAACTTCCCCTTTGTCGACGTCTATGCCAACCTGCACCTGAAGCACACCCGATTCTTCGTGATGATGAGCAACGTCACCGGCACCAACTTCGACCGCAAGGCGTTCCTCACTCCCCACTATCCCCTCAACCGCTCGGTGCTCCACATCGGCGTGTCGTGGAACTTCTTCAACTAAGCCAATGGTTGAATAAAATTCGACCCGTACGGTTGAGTTTTCAAACAACGCCACCTATTTCAACCGTACAGGTCGATAAAATTTTGAGCGCTCTAAATTTTATTTAGGCGTTGACTTTTGAAAATTTGGAGCGCTCCAAATTTTCGTATGCCATAGGTATTCTTCAAAACGAAGGCTGCGCCGAGAACCTACACCCCAGCAAAAATGTGATTTTGTAACATTGTAACATTGTAACATTTCGAAAGATCCGTAGTCAGAGTATTTGCCTGATTTCGTCGAGCGAGGTGACGATATAGGTGGCCTCCGTCGACTTCTCGTGCTCGGGATATCGATTGAAGAACAACGCATCGATGCCCACGGCCATGGCGCCACGGATGTCGGTCTGCAAATTGTCGCCAATCATCAACGTGGTGGCTACATTGGCACCCGACTGGCGCAAGGCATATTCGAAGAAGGCGGGCGACGGCTTGTTCGCACCGGCATCCTCGCTCAGGATGACGGTTTGGAAATAATGGCGCATGCCACAAGCGTCGAGCTTCTTGTATTGCACCTCATGGAAGCCGTTGCTGCACATGTGCATGCGATAGCCACGGCGCAGCAAGTGCTCCATCAACTCGTGCGCACCATCCACTACGCCCGGCTTCGACGAACAGGCATCGAGAAAGCGGTCGCTCATCTCCAAACATAGTTGGGGAGTGGGATGGATGTCGTTGCCAACGCTGAGCGGTCGACGGAATCGCTCAACGATAAGATAGTCGCGTGTGATCTCGCCCTTGGAATAGCTGGTCCACAAGTCGATGTTGGCCCGCCAATAAGCATCATAGAACACCTGGGGCTGAGGGAAGTGACGGCCCAGGCTGAAAGCCTCGAACACCTCGCCAAGCGCTATCGTGGCATTTCCATGCGTGTCGTAGAGCGTGTCGTCGAAATCGATAAAAAGGTCGATGTATTTCTTCATCATTTCATCTGTTGAGCCGTTAGTAAGTAGCAAAATAAAAACAACATAAAAGAGCAATTGTCTTCACACGAAAGAACGTGCAAAAACAATTACTCCTGCTAACCTTTTTCCGAAGCACTGCCTCGAAGGCTTTGTTTGTTAGAAGGGAAGGTCGTCGGCAGCACCTTCAGCGGCAGGCTCCTGCGCGGGTGGGAAGGGCGCATTCTGGGCATCAGGCTGCTGTGGCGGGAAGGGGGCGGCACCAGCGGGGCTGGCAATGGTGGTGGCGGCGGGCACCGATTGAGCCACCGGACCACGCATGACGTTGAAGGCACGCACATCGTTGAACCAACGTCCCTGCCATTCATGGGCGTCGATGTCGAATTGCACGGTGATTTCCTCACTGGGCTGAATGTTGAACTGCTTGATGCGGTCTTCGCCAAAGACCTTGAACACCATCTTGCGGGGATAGGTGCCAGGCACTTCGATAACGTATTCTTGACTCATCCAAGGGTTGCCCGAGCGGCTGGAGGTGCCACTCTGTGCAGGCAAGATAGCAATCACTTTTCCTGTTAAATCCATAGTCCTTTTATTAATAAAAATGTAGAGTTTTGTCGAAATCGCTTGCGAAATTACTAAAATAGTTTGAAAACAAACAATTTTTTCCGAATTATTTTGCTGTTGACGTAGTTTTTTTGTATTTTTGTAGTCCAAAACCGAATATACACAAATAGAAATAGACAGTTATGAAATTTACCGTGTCAAGTACAGCACTGGCCAGCAGGCTGACGGTGCTGGGTAGAGTTATCAACAGTAAGAACTCGTTGCCCATCCTGAGCAATTTCCTCTTCGAGGTCATCGACGGGCGCCTTCATCTGACAGCTTCGGATAGCGAGGTGATGATGAAGACGGCGCTGGAGTTGAACGAGAGCGATAGCGACGGCAGGTTCTGCATCGGCAACCACGACTTGCTGGAGGCCGCAAAGGGCATCAGCGAGCAGCCCATCACCTTCGAAGTGGACCAGCTGAACAACCTGGCCAAAATCAGCTACCAGAATGGTATGTTCTCGCTACCCGTGCAGAATGCCGACGAATTCCCGCTCCCACAGACGGTGGGCGAGGAAGCCACCACCATCAGCATCCCCACGCAGGTGCTCGCCGACAACATCAACCGCAGTCTTTTTGCTACCGCACAGGACGAGTTGCGCCCAGTGATGAATGGCATCTATTTCGACTTGACACCCGATTGCCTCGCCGTGGTGGCCAGCGATGGGCACAAGCTGGTGCGCAACAAGATACTGAACATCAGAAGCGAACAGCCCGCCGCATTCATCCTGCCCAAGAAGCCCGCCTCGCTGCTCAAGGGCGTGCTGGTGAAGCAGGGCGGCGATGTGCTGATACGATTCGACGACCGCAACGCCGAGGTGAACTTCGAGGAGGGTGTGCTCATCTGCCGCCTCATCGAAGGACGCTATCCCAACTACAACTCGGTGATTCCACAGAGCAACCCCAACCAGCTCACCATCGACCGCATAGGACTGCTCTCGGCTCTGCGCCGTGTGCAACCTTTCAGCAACGATTCGAGCAACCTCATCCGATTTCATGTGGAGAACGGAACCCTGCAACTCGACGCCGAGGATTACGACTTCTCGAAGACTGCCACCGAGCGCATGTCGTGCGACTATAATGGCATGCCCATGAGCATTGGCTTCAAGGGGTCGTCGTTCATCGAGATACTCAGCAATTTCGATTGCCAGGAGGTGGTCATACAATTGTCAGACCCCAGCCGCGCCGGATTGGTGCTGCCATCCGAGCAGCCCGCCGACCAGGACGTGCTGATGCTGATGATGCCCATGCTGATTAACGACTAAGCGATGAAACTGAATCTGACAAAGCCATTGGTCGTCTTCGACTTGGAGACGACAGGTCTTGATTTGGTGAAAGACCGAATCATCCAGCTATCGTTCATCAAGGTGATGCCCTCGGGCACGGAAAAGCGCGGCGACTATCTCATCAACCCCGAGTGCCACATCCCACCGCTGATAACAGAGTTGACGGGCATCAGCGACAACGACGTGAAGGACAAGCCCACCTTCAAGCAACTGGCCGCCGAGCTGAACCAGCTATTCACGGGATGCGACTTTGCGGGCTTCAACAGCAACCATTTCGACATCCCCCTGCTGGCCGAGGAATTCCTACGGGCAGGCATCGACTTCGACTTCTCCAAGTGTTGTTTGGTAGACGTGCAAACCATCTTCCACAAGATGGAGCGCCGCAACCTGGCCGCCGCCTACAAGTTCTATTGTGGGCGAAAGATGGAGGAAGACTTCACCGCACATCGCGCCAATGAAGACACCGAGGCCACTTGGCGCATCCTGCAAGGACAACTCGACTACTACACCGAAGAGCACCAGCGCCAGCTGGGCGAAGACCCCGAGGGGCGCACATTGCCCAACGACGTGAAGGTGCTGGCAGAGTTCTCGAAGGTGAACAACAACGTCGACTTCGCAGGGCGCATCGTGTGGGGCGAGGCAAAAGATGCCAAGGGCAACACCATCATCGGCAAGGACGGCAAACCCGTGATGACCGAATACTTCAACTTTGGCAAGCACAAAGGAAAGACCGTGGCCGACGTGCTCCGCTTCGACCAAGGCTACTACTCGTGGATTATGCAGGGCGACTTCACCAACAACACCAAGCAGGTGCTCACCCGCATACGTCTGCGCGAGGAAATGCCACGTAAATAATTTGAATCGTGTTGACGTTATGACGGTATCACGAGACAACCATAAGAAAGAAAAAACAGAAAACAAACAATGAATATCCTCGAACTTTCAGAACAAGAAATCCTGCGCCGCCAATCGCTCGACGAGCTGCGCCGCCAAGGCATCGACCCCTACCCTGCCGCCGAATATCCCACCAACGCTTTCTCCACAGAGATTATAGCCAACTTCAGCGACGACGCAGAGCCACGCCAGGTGTGCATCGCCGGTCGCATGATGAGCCGCCGCGTGATGGGCAAGGCCTCGTTCATAGAGCTGCAAGACTCAAAGGGCCGCATTCAGGTGTATATCACCCGCGACGATATAGCTCCCCTCTCGTCTGCCGAGGCAGAAGAAGGAGCCGGTGGGGCTTCTTTCTACAACACCGTCTTTAAGAAGCTTCTCGATATTGGCGATTTCGTTGGCGTAAAAGGTTTCGTGTTCCGCACGCAAACGGGCGAAATCAGCGTACACGCCAAGGAACTGAAGCTGCTCTCGAAGAGCCTGAAGCCCCTGCCTATCGTGAAATACAAGGACGGCGTGGCCTACGACAAGTTCGACGACCCCGAATTGCGCTATCGCCAGCGCTACGTGGACTTGGTGGTGAACGATGGCGTGAAGGAAACGTTCCTGCAACGTGCCACCGTCATTCGCACCATCAGAAAAGTTTTGGACGAGGCTGGATACACCGAAGTCGAGACTCCCACCCTCCAATCCATCGCCGGAGGTGCATCTGCCCGTCCTTTTATCACACACTTCAATGCCCTCGACCAAGACATGTATATGCGCATCGCCACCGAGCTCTACCTGAAGCGCCTCATCGTGGGCGGCTTTGAGGGAGTCTACGAGATTGGCAAGAACTTCCGCAACGAGGGCATGGACCGCAACCACAATCCTGAGTTCACCTGCATGGAGCTTTACGTGCAATACAAGGACTACAACTGGATGATGTCGTTCACCGAGAAGTTGCTTGAGACGGTGTGCATCGCCGTGAACGGGAAGCCGGAACGGGAGATTGACGGCCAGATAGTGTCGTTCAAAGCCCCCTACCGCCGTCTGCCCATCCTCGACGCCATCAAGGAGAAGACGGGCTTCGATTGCGAAGGCAAGACGGAAGAGGAGATTCGCGCCTTCTGTCAAGCGAAGGGCTTGGAGGTCGATGAGACCATGGGCAAGGGTAAGCTCATCGACGAACTCTTCGGCGAGTTCTGCGAAGGCACCTTCATCCAGCCTACGTTCATCACGGATTATCCTGTTGAGATGTCGCCTCTGACAAAGATGCACCGCTCAAAGCCCGGCCTCACCGAGCGCTTCGAGCTGATGGTGAACGGCAAGGAGCTGGCCAACGCCTACTCCGAGCTCAACGACCCCATCGACCAGGAGGAGCGCTTCAAGGAGCAGATGCGACTGGCACAGAAGGGCGACGACGAGGCGATGATCATCGACCACGACTTCCTGCGCGCCTTGCAATACGGCATGCCGCCTACGAGTGGCATCGGTATCGGCATCGACCGTCTGGTGATGCTCATGACGGGCAAGACGTTCATCCAGGAGGTGCTCTTCTTCCCGCAGATGAAGCCCGAGAAGAAAGCTCCGCAAAGCAGCATTCAGGAGTGGGCCGCCATCGGCGTAGCCGAAGACTGGGTCTACGTGCTTCGCAAAGCAGGCTTCTATCTCATCCAAGACATCAAGGACGAGAAAGCCCAGGGCTTGCAACAGAAGGTAGGCGAAATCGTGAAGAAATTCAAGCTCGGCTACGACAAGCCTTCTCTGGCAGATATACAAAACTGGATTGACGCGGCGAAGTGATGGCATGGCGTTAGACAACGTTATAACGAGGCGGCGTAACGACGAAATGACGTTATAACGTGACATAACGAAAGAAAAGCAGATACTATGTCGGAAACAGGTAGAATAGCCATCATCGGCGGCGGAAGCTGGGCGACAGCCATTGCCAAGATAGTGGTGCAGCACACGCACTACATTGGCTGGTATATGCGCCGTGAAGACCAGATTGACGATTTCCGCCGCATGGGCCACAACCCCAGCTATCTCACTAGCGTGCATTTCAACACCCAAGAGATAGCCTTCAGCAACGACCTCAACAAGATTGTGGCCGACTACGACACGCTGGTCTTCGTTGTTCCCTCGCCCTATCTGAAAAACCATCTGCGGAAGCTGAAGACGCGCCTCAAGGAGAAATTCATCGTCACCGCCATCAAAGGCATCGTCCCCGACGAGAACCTCATCTGCACCGAGTATTTTCACCAGGCTTTCGATGTGCCCCACGACCAACTGGCCTGCATCGGCGGACCGTCGCATGCCGAAGAGGTGGCTCTCGAGCGCCTGAGCTACCTCACCGTGGGATGTTCCGACTTGGAGAAGGCGCAGGCCTTTGCCGACGTGCTCGCCAGCCCCTTCATCAAGACGAAGACATCGCCCGACGTCATCGGCATTGAATATTCGTCGGTGCTGAAGAATGTGTATGCCATCGCGGCGGGCATCTGTGGCGGCCTGAAGTTTGGCGACAATTTCCAGGCCGTACTGATGTCGAATGCCGTGCAAGAGATGGCGCGCTTCCTGCAAGCCGTTTATCCCAGTGCCGAGCGAAACGTCTACGACTCGGTGTACCTGGGCGACCTGCTCGTGACGGGCTATTCGAACTTCTCGCGCAACCGCGTGTTTGGCACCATGATTGGAAAGGGCTATAGCGTGAAGAGCGCCCAGATGGAAATGGAGATGATTGCCGAGGGATATTTCGGCACCAAGTGCATGAAGGAAATCAACCGCCACTGGCATGTGAACATGCCCATCCTCGACGCTGTATATAATATATTGTATGAGCGAATCACGCCACAGATAGAAATAAAACTGCTTACCGATTCTTTCCGATAAGGCACCACCCAACTGATTATGGCGAAGAAACAAATCGTGTGCATCGGCCACATCACCCACGACCGCATCATCACCCCCTTGATGCCCGACGGCATCGATTGTGCTGGGGGCACGGCTTACTACGTGGCCTGGGCCATGCACCATCTGCCCGCCGAAGTGAGCTTTGGCGTCGTCACCGCCGTTGGCAACGACCTGAAGCACGAGGTGGAGCGACTACGCCAGGCAGGCATCGACATCACCGACCTGGACAGCCCCACCAGCGTATTCTTTGAGAACAAATACGGCACCGACATCAACAGCCGCCAACAACGCGTGCTCTCGAAAGCCGCTCCTTTCACCATCGAAGGCCTCAGCCAAGTTGAGGCCGACGTCTTCCATCTGGGCACACTCCTCGTCGACGACTTCTCGCCCGAGGTGGTGGAGTATCTGGCTGGAAAGGGCCGCGTATGCGTGGATGTCCAAGGCTATCTGCGCGAGGTGCGCGGCCAGCAGGTGTATGCCGTCGACTGGCACGACAAGTTGCGCGTGCTGAAGCATACCGACATACTGAAGGTGAACGAGCACGAGGTGGATGTGCTCACCGATGGCGAGAAAGACCTGCGCCGTGCCGCCCGGCTCATCCATTCGTGGGGGGTGCGCGAGGTACTCATCACGTTGGGCAGCTTTGGCAGCATCATCTACGACGGCAACCGGTATTTCGAGATACCCGGCTTCCCGCCGCGCCGAGTGGTGGATGCCACGGGCTGTGGCGACACCTACGCCGCCGGCTACCTATACGCCCGTGCCCAAGGGGCTTCGTGCGAAGAAGCTGGAAGATTGGCTGCCGCCATGTGCACGTTGAAGCTGGAGCACACTGGTCCCTTCGATGCCGACATCGAGGCGGTGAGGGCGATTGAAAGAATGAAACCATAAAAGACGCACGATATGAAATTAGCAGAAGCATTAAGCATCCGCAAGGATTTGCAAAAGCGCATCCAGCAACTGGGAACGCGCATTCAAAACAATGTGAAAGTGCAGGAGGGCGACGAGCCTTCGGAACAACCGACCGAGCTGATGAAAGAACTCGACTCGTGTCTGAAGCAGCTGGAGCAACTCATCTGGCGCATCAACGCCACCAACATGCAGACCGTTGACGCCACAGGCACAACGCTCACTCAGCTCATGGCATGCAAGGATGTGCTCACCATGCGCATCGGAACGCTGAACAATGTCTTCAATGCAGCATCTGCCGGACAAGACCGCTACTCGCGCTCAGAAATCAAAACGGTGACGGTGGTCGACGTGAAAGCGCTGCGCAAGCAAATCGACGAATATTCAGCACAGTTGCGAAAGCTCGACATCAACATTCAGTCGCTCAACTTCCAGACCGAGTTGCTCGAGATTTAGCCTCACACCGTTCTGTACTTTAGCACTACACCTCCCCCAGGCATCCACACACGCAGGGCGAGTCGGAAAAAAGAAAACTATTCTGATCGCTGTCAGGAGCCGGCAGCACCCGTCTTTCTTTAGAGAAGATGCACGGCGCAGGCTCAGCACGCTTGCACTTGAATGCACGGCGCACGACGCATTTCGCACTACCTACCGACTGACTGTGAGTGATGGATGCCTTTTCTTATGCACTTCATCATCATGCCACGCGCATCTGTTGCAGCAACTCGCGCTGGCGGGGCGACAGCGTGCTGGGCAGCGTCACCTGATAGGTGAGGATGAGGTCGTTGCCACCCTGCCCCTTTCCGCGCAACCTGACCTTTTGTCCGGGTTGCGTGCCGGGCTTCACCTTCAGGCGCAGCTTCTGCCCATCTGGCAGACCCACCACCACCTCGCCACCCAGCAGGGCGGTGTACATGTCGATGGTGATGGATGCCTCCGACTCGCGAGGCTGTGATGCCGAGCGGCCAAAGCCAGCAGCACCAGCACCCCTGTTGCCAAAGAGATGCTCGAAGAAAGAGCTGAAGCCACCACCTTGGAAACCTGAGAAGTCGAAGCCCCCAAACGCCGAGTCGCCTCCACCCCGGAAGCCTCCCCCACTCTGCTGTCCTTGTTCCGCCTCGCGCCATTGTTCGCCATACTGGTCGTAGAGCTTACGCTTCTCAGCGTCGCCTATCACCTCGTATGCCTCGTTCAGCGCCTGAAACTTGGCTTTCGCCTTCGGGTCGTCGGGATGCAGGTCGGGATGAAACTGCTTGGCACGCTTCAAGTAGGCCTTCTTCACGTCGGCCTGGGCTATGTCTTTAGGTACTCCCAAAATCTTGTAATAATCGATGAATGCCATATTCTTCGTCTCCTTTCTTTTATTATAAAAGCAGCAATTTCCGTGCCGAAGAAATGGTTTTTCACCCATATCTGCCACTTTAACCTGGCTTTTGCTCATTTTTTCAACTTCTTTTCTTGGTTGTCTGACCCAAACTTGCTAACTTTGCATCCATCATTCGCAAGAGTCACCAACCCACTCCCAAAAACATGGAAAGAAACAACGAGCTGCGACTGGCGTGGGACTTTGTCGAGAACACCGGTCGCAGCATCTTCCTCACTGGCAAGGCAGGCACCGGCAAGACCACCTTTCTGAAGACGCTGGTGCAACGCTCACGCAAGCGCCCCATCGTGGTGGCCCCCACGGGCGTGGCCGCCATCAACGCCGGTGGCGTCACCATCCACTCGTTCTTCCAGCTTCCCCTTACACCCTATGTGCCTGGGGCGAAGGTGGAGAGCAAGTTCGACTTCAGTCGCGAGAAGCGAAAAATCATCGCTTCGGTCGACTTGCTCATCATCGACGAGATATCGATGGTGCGCAGCGACCAGCTCGACGCCATCGACGTGGTGCTGCGCCGCTTTCGCGACCATGGGCTCCCCTTCGGCGGCGTGCAGCTGCTGATGATTGGCGACTTGGCACAACTGACACCCGTGGTGACACCCGAAGACGAGCGCATGCTGAAACCCTACTACGACACACCCTACTTCTTTGGCTCGAAAGCTTTGCAACAGATTGACTACGTAACCATTCAGCTGGAGCACGTCTATCGGCAGCAAGACCTCTCGTTCATCGACATCCTCAACCAGGTGCGCACGGGGCACCCCTCGCAACAAGCGCTCGACATGCTCAACAGCAGGGTGGCAGCGCGCACACCACCCGATGGCGCCATACGCCTAACCACCCACAACCAGCTGGCCAACTTCTACAACGAGTCGCAGCTGCAACAGATACAGTCCAGAGCGTTTATGTTCAAAGCGAAGATTGAAGGCACCTTCCCCGACTACTCCTACCCCACGGCCGACACGCTGGTGCTGAAACGCGACGCTCAGGTGATGTTTGTGAAGAACGACCCATCGGGTAAGCACCTCTATTACAACGGGCGCATAGGCCACGTGACGTATGTGGACCAGAACAAGATTCTGGTGCTCTGCGAGGGCGACACCGAGGCCATCGAAGTGGAGCCGCTGCAATGGGACAACTCGCGATACACGCTGAACGAGAAGACCCGTGAGATTGAAAACGAGGTGATGGGCACTTTCACACAATACCCCCTGCGCCTGGCATGGGCCATCACCATCCACAAGAGCCAAGGGCTGACCTTCGACCGCGCCATCATCGATGCCAACCAGTCGTTTGCCCCCGGTCAGGTGTATGTGGCCCTGAGCCGCTGCCGAACCCTGCAGGGGCTGACGCTCTCGGCACCACTGGAGCCACGCGCCGTGATGAGCGACGTCGCCGTGGGCAGCTACATGACCAAGCAGCACGAAGAGGCACAACGCAGCATCGGCATGCTACCACAGCTGAAACAGGAGTACGAGCGACAGCTGCTGATACGGCTCTTCGACTTCCGGCAACTGATACAGCTGCAAGAGCAGATGGTGCGCATCTTTGCCGAATACTTCTACCGCAGCCATGCCCAGCTGAAGCAGCTGCACGACCAAGCAATGATGGCCCTGCAGCAACGTGTGGCCACCGTATCAGCCAAATGGCAGCAGTTGATACAATCAATGGCCATTGAGCAACTGCATGCCCCCGACTTCTTGGACCGCGTGAAGCGCAGCGCCGACTATTTTGCCGACACGCTGAAGGAAATACTGGAAAAACCCCTGGAACTGTCGGCCAAAGTGGAGACGAAGAACAAGCAGGCCATCCGCCGCTTAAGCAACACCCTGCCCGACCTGCGCCAGACATGGATGGGATGCCGCTTCCTGCTCACGAAGATTGCCGAGCGGGGCTTCAGCGTCGACATCTATCTGAAAGAGAAGCAGATGTCGATGCTCGATGCCATCGACGAGCAGGCCATCAAGCCCAAGCGCCAACGCAGCAATGCCACCAAGACGCCCAAAGAGCAAAAGCCCAAGACATGGGAGGTGAGTCTGCAGCTGTATAAGCAAGGATTGAAACCCGACCTCATCGCCCACGACAGAGGGCTGAGCATTGGCACCATCATCGGCCACCTGTCGAGGTATGTTGCCTCACACCAAGTGGACTTCAACGACTTGGTGCCGCAGGAGCATCAAAAAGCCATACGCCGCGTACTGAGCATGACGGGCAAGGAAGAGAACCTGGCGGCCATCAAGACGCTATGCCCGCCCGACGTGAGCTACGAAGAGATACGCCTGATGATAGAAGCGCCGGAATAGACCGATGCGAAGCGCAGAAAAAGGAGCTTTAGAATAGTCCTAAGGCATCAAACAGATAGCGCAACGAGAAAAACAAAGGAATGCCCCACCAAAAGTTTGAAAAAGCCATGGCAAAAGTTAATTCCACGACGTGGAACGATAAAACCACGACGTGGAATGATAAAATTACTCCGTGTGGTGATAAGTTCCTAAAACTCAAGAACGCATTTTATGACAGCTTTCAATGAACACAAACGCAGCATTTTCGAAGGAATAGACTCGATATGCTATAAAGAATGCTATTTTAAGAACGCTATCAGTACTTTAGGAACTTATCACCACACAGATTAAAATTACGACGTGGAACGATAAAACCACGACAAGAAACAAACTTTTTATTCACCCATACGATATCTTGGGGAACCTTTTTGGTAGATAGAAACAACCATTCAGCCATCATTTCGTAACGACGGAAGCAATCACGAAAAACAAAAGACAGTAACCATAAACAAAACGAAACATGAAGCCTATCATATTAATAATGTGTAGCGCCATAGCCCTTTCGGCCTGCACCAGCAAACTGAAGAAAGAGAACGAAGCCCTGCGCAACGACATCGACCAGCGTCGCCAAACACTGACCGAGAAGGTGGCCCACGAGCTGGAGGATGCCCGCCGCGAGCTGGCCAGCACCGACAGTCTGCTGGAGCTGGCCCGCGCCGAGCACGACTCGCTGCACCAGTGGGTGATGAGCCACGCCACGACGCTCAACGACCAGTCGGAGCCAGTAATGCGCCTGAACCAGCTGCGGCAGCGCCGCGACTCATTGCAAGTGGAGTTCGAAAAGCAAGCGCACAAAGTGAAGTTCTATCTCAGAAAGTGACTTTTCGCCACCGTAAAGGAAAGAAAAATCGTTTTTTCTTTCCTTTTCTCTCACTTATTTCGTAACTTTGCACCCAAATTATGGACAAATTCGACAAGACCAATCAGGAGTTCGAAGCCGCCATAGCCGAATGCCGCCAGCTCTTCGAGCACAAGTTGCACGACTACAGGGCATCGTGGCGCATTCTGCGCCCACAGTCGCTCACCGACCAGCTC
>JAEEGG010012206.1_pt1 | contig 18577 bp, 15 predicted proteins | sample 9134161 | NCBI WGS metagenome assembly JAEEGG01 (sample SAMN16246543, study PRJNA631951) | gut metagenome | biome: gut microbiome; feature: rumen; material: CR-attached | host: Bos | place: Iran: Karaj | collected 2018-10 | reverse complement strand
TAAGTTCGTGGCCGAGCGCGAGTTTCTCCTCAATCAGCATTCCCACGTAGTTGCCTGTGGCAAAGCCGGCGGCATAGCCAATGTAGCACGCCCAGTTGTCGATGTTCTGAATGATGTTGCTGATGGCTACAATCCAAATCAGAGTCTCAAAGAAGCCCGTCAGCGGAGCAAGTTTTTTATATCCTTTCGCCACCAGAATAATGCGAATGGTGCCAATGCTCACATCGGTCACGCGTGCGCAGAATATAAGAATCGGGAGTAATATGTAGGAATAGACGTCGAACATTGCAGAAACTATTTAGTTGTGTCTGCAACAATCTTGATTGGGAATTTCACCATTTTCGACAGACGCATGGCTTGAGCCTTTGAGTCGGTATCATCGTTGTTGTAGTGCCACACAACGTTCACCGCTGTTGATTTGCCGTTGACTTCGTCCAGCATGCCAAACAATTTGACAAGTTGCTTCATCGACGATGAATTGATGTAGTCAAAATTCAAGTCGATGACCGTTTTTGGATTAGGATTCTGCAAATATTCGCTCCACCAATTGAGTATGGGTTCAAAAGCCACCGCTGCATTTTCTGGTATTGAGCGTCCGCTGAATGTGAATATTCCTTTCTCTTTATCGAGAGTCACATCTGGTTTAAACGCGTCGCCTGCAACAGTGTATTCTTCCATTTTTAAATAGTTACTTGAATGAATATTGCCGATACTTTGTCGTCAACTGGCGATATTAAGTAGTTTATTTTGTGCTGGGTGCGCAGACGCATTTCAGTTAATCCGAGCCCGTCTTTTATATTCTCATCTTTGGTTAAATTGCTGTCGTAGAACTCGTTTAGTTCGCTTTCCGACATCTGGTTCACTCTTTCGAGTGCTTTCTTGGCTTGTTCAACATTACTGTTCGCAATGTAGTTCACCGTGTTCAGTTGATACTCATTGTTGCTGTTGCTGATAAAGAAGACTCCCTTGGTAGCGTTAGTTTCCTTTTTACCATGTTTTACAATGTTTTGCAGCAGTTCAACAATGCAGTAAATCATTTTTTTCTTAAAGTTCACATCCTTGTTCATCAGGTGCTCCTCCATAATCGAAATTATGTGAAGCAGACTGTCTTGAGTATGTAAACCATTGAAAATAATGATGATATTCTGATCGTTGATAGTCTTGTGAATGGCTTTAATGGCATCCATCGAGCACTTTTCAGCAGGGACTTCGGGTGCTGTCTCCTCATTGACTACAACTGTTGTGCCCATATAGAAATATGAGTAGTTGTCGTTGATTTCCGAGAAGTCGAAATCGAGTTTGTTGCCCGATTTGCGTGCCATCTCAATCAATCCGAGGCCCGCGCCGCCTTTGTCTGATATCACATTGTCGTTCAGAACCTCTTTGTAGAACTTCTTTAAGTCGTCGGGCGAGAGACTGTTGATTTTTTCGAGCTGACGAGTCAACTTTGGAATATTGGCTTTCAGAATCGGGTTTCCAGTGGTGATGTAGTAGCGCTCATTCTGATTTTGAATGATGAATATGCCAGATTGGTTGGGAGAGGCCTCTTTTCCGTCAATTTCCTGATGGCGGGTGACGTTTTGAAGACCTTCAACCAGAATGGTGAAGACTCTTTTTTTGATTTTTGAGTCTTCAACAACGCTGTTCATATTCGCTTCTGTCAACAATATAATGTTGTCAGTGATGCTTTGCGTAAAGAACCCTCTGTATATGTAATTCAGGTTGTTACGCTGCATATCTTCGAACAAGTCGAACACAAAACCGTTTTTGGATAGCAAGTTATCCATTCCCTAAAAATTGTTCTGCCAAAGTAGTTTATCTTTTCCTTTTATCAAAGAGAGAAATCGCAATTTGTTGCATTATCTTTTTCTTTTTTTACAACGTTGTCATTCTTAGTGTGTTAACAAAAAGTTAAACCCCGAAAAAAATAAAACAATTTCATTTCGGTATCGTTTCTTTGTCATGTTTTTCAAATGTCGGAAGCGGCATTGGTGATTTTTTTGATAAAGTTTTTTAAAAATATTCAGTTATGAAAAAGATTTTGGTACTTCTGGCTGCGTCAGTTTTGGGCGGGGCCGTTTCTGTCGCCATTTACAATAATATGGGACAGAAAGAAATGCGTTATGTGCAGAACGACAGTACTTTACAGAATGCACGGCCGTTGCAGGTTAATTATTCGGGAATGGTCGATTTTACGGCGGCGGCAGGTGCTACGGTTGATGCTGTGGTGCACGTCAAAATCCGCAGCCAGTATTCGGTTGCCGAAAACCCTATCTATAACTTCCTTTTCGGGCGGCCCAACTATCAGCAGCAGGAGATGCCTGTGGTGGCGTCGGGTAGTGGAGTGATTATTTCGCGCGACGGCTACATTGTTACCAATAACCATGTTGTTGAAGGCGCTGACGCTCTTGAAGTCACGCTCGACGACAACCGCACTTTTACGGCCAAAGTCATTGGCGCAGACCCCACAACCGACATTGCTCTGATTAAGATTGACGGCGACGATTTCCCGTTCATTCCGTGGGGCAATTCCGACAATCTGAAAGTGGGCGAGTGGGTTCTTGCCATCGGCAATCCGTTCAATCTGGCTTCGACCGTGACGGCAGGAATTGTCAGCGCAAAGGCGCGTAACATAAACATCAACAATAGAAACACTGCCATCGAGGCGTTTATCCAGACCGACGCCGCGGTGAATCCTGGCAACAGCGGTGGCGCGCTTGTCAACGTGTCAGGCGAACTGGTTGGAGTGATAACTGCCATTGCCAGCCCAACAGGCTCATTCACAGGCTATTCGTTTGCTGTTCCAGAGCGTATCGCTCGTAAGGTTGTGTCGGATTTGATGGAATATGGCACGGTGCAGCGTGCGTTTATCGGCATCAGTATCAACGAGGTAACATCAGAATTGGCACAAAAGAGTGGCGTTACAAGCCTTAAAGGTGTGTACGTTAGTTCGGTTGCCGACGGCGGTGCCGCTCAAGAGGCAGGAATCAAGGCTGGCGATGTCATTCTGAAAGTGAACGATGTGGAGGTGAACAAAGTGTCGGAACTTCAGGAGCAAATTGGGCGCTATCGTCCTGGTCAGCAAATCAGCGTGACGGTGCTTCACGGTGAGAAAACTAAAAACGTCATGCTCACTTTGCGCAACATCGACGGCGGCACATCGCTGCAGGTTCAAGGCGAATCGGTGGAGATTCTGGGCGCAAGCGTGCGTACAGTCAATCCGCAGACGGCCAGCAACTTGCGAATCCGTGGCGGTGTTGAAATCACATCACTGAGCGACGGCAAGTTCAAGCAGGCAGGCATACGCGAAGGTTTCATCATCACATCTGTCAACCGCCGTCCGATGCGCTCAGCCGAAGAATTGAAGTCTATTTTGAACAACTCAAAGGGTGGCATCTACGTTGAAGGCGTTTATCCGAACGGAAAAGTGTCTTATTATGCGTTTGGAATCTAATTTGGCATGTAAATTGAGGAGAAAAACAGAAGATTTTTTAAGGGAATAATGACAATTTAATTGGTATTGGTTGGAGAGTGGCGGTTGGCATTTCAGGCTAATCGCCGCTCTGTTTTTGAATAGTTGTAAAAAATGCAGAAATCGCCGAAAAAAATAAAATTATTTGTAACAAAAGCAATAGCCAATCGTAAAAAGGCGTTGTTTTCGCAAATGTTTTAGCGGAATTCCAAAGGAATAATTTGATAAATAATTATAAATGAGACAATTAAAGATTACAAAGTCCATTACCAATCGTGAGAGCGCGTCGTTGGACAAGTATTTGCAGGAGATTGGTAAGGAGGACCTTATTACGGTTGAGGAAGAAGTTGAGTTGGCACAACGCATCAGAAAAGGCGACCGTTTGGCGCTTGAGAAACTTACAAAAGCCAACTTGCGATTTGTGGTGTCGGTTGCGAAACAGTATCAGAACCAAGGTCTTAGCCTGCCTGACTTGATTAACGAAGGTAATTTGGGCTTGATTAAGGCCGCCGAGAAATTCGATGAGACACGTGGTTTCAAATTCATATCATACGCCGTGTGGTGGATTCGCCAGTCGATTCTGCAGGCTCTGGCCGAGCAGTCTCGTATTGTGCGTCTGCCGTTGAACCAGGTGGGTTCACTGAACAAAATCAACAAGGCATATTCGAAATTTGAACAGGAGAACGAGCGCGTGCCGTCGCCTGAGGAACTGGCCGCTATGATGGACCTTCCGAAGGAGAAAATCATCGACACTCTGCGTGTTTCTGGCCGTCACGTTTCGGTTGACGCACCGTTTGTTGAAGGCGAAGACAACAGCCTGCTCGATGTGCTTGAGAACAAAGACAGTCCAATCGCCGACGATATGCTTATGAACGAGTCGCTGAGCCGCGAGATTGAGCGCTCTTTGGCCACTTTGACCGAGCGTGAGCGCGACATCATCCGTTTGTTCTTCGGCATCGGTTGTCAGGAAATGACGCTCGAAGAGATTGGTGAGAAGTTCGGTCTTACCCGTGAGCGCGTGCGCCAAATCAAAGAGAAGGCCATTCGCCGCTTGCGTCACACATCGCGCAGCAAACTGCTGAAGACTTATTTGGGATAAAAAATAGTTGTAAGTTTTAATTGTTGGACGGGTTCAGAAATGAACGCGTTTTTTGTTGTCATCCCATTCAGTTAATCAATCCTTCACCCAACAAAAAAGGCGAACCCCGAAAGATTCGCCTTTTCAATTATTCAGTTATTCAATCCTTATTTTGCAGGTGCCGAAGCAGGAGCCGGAGCAGGCATTGGTCCGAAACCGAAGCCACCACCAAGGGTTGACTTAATCGGGTCGCCCATCTCTGAATTTTCTACATCAGCATCGTTCAGTTTGAAGAGCATAAACTTGTTGTTCTCTTTGGTGTATGGAGTCCATTCGCCGCCTTGCGGGCCGTTCGGGTCGCTGTATTTTGCAAAGTTGGTCCAAGCGGTCAGCATCTTCTCAGAAAGGTCCCAGTCGCCTTGTGTCCAAGGACGCCAGCAATGTTTGAGTGATTTAAATACAAACCAAAGGTCAGACGAGTGGAAAGCGCCTTTCAAGCGTTGAGTAACTTCAGGATGTGAACCGTCGTCAGGCAATGGACGGGCGAATTCATAAACATAGCATTTGTTGCCAACGCTGTCGCGGTTTAAGCCAAATGCGGCAATGCCACTTGACATATCGCCCATATCGTCGAGTGTGTAACCCATCATATAAGGAACATCGGCAAGTGTGCCGTCGAGAGCAGCCTCATCGAAACTTTCGCGAGAAACATAGCCATCAACCATCGGCATAGCAGTGATACCGCCAAAGTTGCCAGTTGCATTCGAATAAATTGTGCCAACAGTATGCATTACTTCAGTTTCAGCGGCACGCATCTTGGCCAGTGTGTTATAACCTGCCCAATCCATAATCACTTTAGTGTTGAATTCAGCACGTTGAAGAGCGTTAAGGTTTTCAGGAGCTTGTGGTGCTTTGTAGGCTGCGATTTTCTTCTCGGCAGGACGGTTGCCAAAGTTGCCGAAGTTGAAACCTGCAGGCATACGCATACGGCCGCCACCCATACCGCCAAGACCGCCAGCACTCATAATGACTGCCTTGTGGAAGAGTCCGCGGGCAAGCGGTGATTCGCAGATTGTGCGAACACTGCCACCACCAGCACTTTGTCCGAATATCATCACATTGTCGGGGTCGCCACCGAATTGTGCAATGTTTTTCTTAACCCATTTCAAAGATTCGATTTGGTCGAGAATTCCATAGTTGCCCGATACACCGTGCTCGCTTTCAGCCGACAGTTCAGGGTGTGCAAGGAATCCAAATACGCCAAGACGATAGTTGATTGTTACAAGAACAACGTCTTTATTACCCCATTCCTGACCATCAAATTCGGGTTCTGTGCCAAAGCCTTCGCGATAGCCACCACCGTGAATCCAGACTGCAACAGGAAGTTTTGCGTCAACTTTGCCTGAAGCCTTTGTCCAAACGTTCAAATAAAGGCAATCTTCAGAGAAAGGTGCTTCGTCGCCGTAGCCCCATTCGGTGTAGTAACCACCTTTATACTGAATGTGTTGGTAACTTGGGTTGGCAAAACGGTCACAAACCTTAACGCCTTCCCAAGGTGTAACAGGTTGTGGTGCCTTCCAGCGCAAATCGCGTATTGGCGCTGCAGCGTACGGAATGCCGCGATAAACAAGCACGCCTTCGGTTTCGGTTTTAACACCTTGAACCTGACCGCCCTCAATGGTCAGCACGGGATTTTTTGAGTTGTCGCAGCACGATAGGTTGCAACCGCTGTTGTTGCAGCAACTGACCATTGTCAGCGCCGCAAATCCGAATAGAATTGATTTTCTCATCTCAATTACGTTTAATAGTTGTTAAATATTTATTTGTGAATGGGGCGGGGACACGTTTCCGCACCCCCGTCCGCAGTTTCATTTCACTTCAAAATCAATCGATTTCAAATCTTTGTCGAGCGACGAGCAGCCATACAGAATCTGATATTTGCCTGCGCGTGTCGAGAGTTCGTCAATCGAAGCGTCGTAGTATTCAAACGATTCGCCGTTGAGCGTGATAGTAGCCGTAGCAGTCTGTCCAGCAGCGATTTGCAGTTTTTGGAATCCTTTGAGCGATTTGATTGGCGCCTCGGGATAGTCCAGAGCCTTCACGTAAACCTGAACAATCTCGGCACCGTCGCGTTTGCCAGTGTTAGTAACAGGAACAGTGATAGTTACGCTGCCTTTCTTGTCCATCTCTGTGGCCGACAGTTTGCCCTCGCCGTACTCGAAAGTGGTGTACGACAGGCCGTAGCCGAAGGCGTAGAGCGGCGTGCCAGTGAAGTATTTATATGTGCGGTTCGCCATACTGTAGTCAAGGAAGTCGGGCAGGTCGTTGTTCGAAGCGTAGAACGTCACAGGCAGTTTGCCCGACGGGTTGAAGTCGCCGAAGAGCACCTCAGCCAGAGCCTTTGCGCCGCCCTGACCAGCGTACCAGGCCTGAATGAGTCCGTCAATTTGGTCCTCAATGCTTGCGAACGCAATGCACGAGCCCGAGCAGTTGACATAGACAACAGGCTTGCCAGTCTCGTGCATAGCCTTAATCAGACGCTGCTGAACGGCAGGCAGTTCAATGTCGGCCTTGTCGCCGCCTTCGCCCTCAAGTTGGGCCGAAATACCGCCGATAACAATGATTGCGTCAACATCGGCAGCCATCTTCTTTTCCTCGACAAAATCGGCGTATTTGCGCTCGCAGAAGTCGGCGCGAAGCATTGCAAACGGGCCAGAGCCGCGCTTGTACTCAATGCTGATATTGTAGGTCTGACCAGCCTTCACGTCGAATGTCTTGTACTCGACGCCACGGCGGCCAAAGCCGAAGCCGAATCCGCCGCGACCCATTCCAGGTTTGGCGTCTTCAACAACCTTGCCGTTCACCTTGAACACATATCCGTTGTCCGACGAAATGGTGTAACTCATCGGGCCGCTGAATGTGGCTTTGTAAGTGCCTGTGATTCTGACAGAAAGACTGTCGGTGCGAATGCCTTCGGCAAATCCGTAAGCGCCGAAAGTGCTGAAATTCAATGTGGTGTAATCGCCAGTAACATCAGGATTGCCCTTCATCTCGCTGTTGTTCCAGAACTCAACTTTCACGCCCTTGCCGTCGTTGAAATCGGGCAGGTGATAGAATGTGTTGTATTCGTCGGTGAGTTGGCAACCTTTTGAGTATTTGACATTTGCGTTAGGCAGCGCGTTCTTGATACCTTCCAGAAGTGAGTGGGTGTGCTCTTTGGTTGGCGAGCCGCCGTAGTTGCCTTCGAGCAGTTTGGCGTCGTCGGCGTTGGGGCCAACAACCAGCACGCTCTTAATCTCTTTCGAGAGTGGCAGAATGCCGTTGTTCTTCAGCAGAACCATCGACTCACGTGCGGCCTGAACAGCCAGAGCGTCGTTCGACTCGCTGCTGATAACGTCCTCGCCCAGATTGGCCCACGGCAGCATTTCGGCAGGGTCGAACATACCCAGTTCGAATCGGCCGCGCAGAGTCTTGCGCAAGTGCTCGTCGAGTTCGGCCTCGGTAATCTTGCCTTCGTTAAGTGCTTGAGTCAGAACCATAAACACTTTGCCGCACTCAAGGTCGGTGCCGTTCAGCACGGCGTCAACCGAAGCCGACAGCGGACCGTCGTGGGTGCCGTGTTGGTTCTTGTTGTAGAAGTTGTTGATAGCGTCGCAGTCGGTGAGCACAATGGCGTCGTAGCCCCATTTTTCGCGCAGAATGTTCTGCAGCAGACGGTCGCTTGCGCAGCACGGAACACCCTCGTAGCGGTTGTAGGCGCACATAAACTCACGCACGTTGGCGTCGGTCACAAGTTTCTTGAAGGCGGGAAGATAGGTTTCCCACAGGTCGCGCATCGACACGCGTGCGTCGTACGAGTGGCGCAACGGCTCGGGACCGCTGTGCACGGCGTAGTGTTTCGCGCAAGCGTGAGTTTTGAAGTAGTGCTTGTCGTTGCCCTGCATACCCAGCACGGTCTGAACGCCCAGAACGCTTGTCAGATAGGGGTCCTCGCCGCAGGTTTCCTGACCACGTCCCCAGCGCGGGTCGCGGAAAATGTTCACGTTGGGGCACCAGAAGGTCAACTCGGGGTTGCCAGGGTAGTAGGTGACGCCCATCGGCACGTTGAAGAGCGACGAATCGCTGTGGTTGGTGCGGTTCCAGTTGGCGCGCGCCTCGTCCGAAACGGTCGAGAAGACGTTGTAGAACAGTTCGGGGCTGAACGAAGCCGCCATACCGATAGGCTGCGGATAAACCGTGTAGCCGTCCTGCCGCACGCCGTGGCAAGCCTCGCTCCACCAGTTGTACGACGGGATTCCCAGTCGGTCAATCGATATGGATTTGTTCATCATCAAGCCCACTTTCTCCTCGGGTGTGAGAAGTGAGATAAGGTTCTCAACCCGCTTGTCGATAGAGAGTTTCGGGTTTTGGAACGGATATTCGTATTTCTGCCCGCAGGATACGAATGTGACCGCAACGGCGGCCAGTGCTAATGGTTTGAAAAATCTGCTCATTTGCATTTCCTAATTATTATTGTTACTGAAAATTAATTCCTTAAATGGTCGCTGTGGGTCGTTGGTGAAGATTTTCACGCTGAATTTTCCGCCCTGTTCGGTTTCGGCTTTCACGTCGATTTTCCGCCCAGGCTTCACCACCGTTCCGCCGCCAATGTTCACCCGCACGCCGTCGGGTTTCTCAACGGCGTGAATCACAAGGTCGGCTTTTCCGTTGTTAGTCAGGCTGATAGTTCCCGATAAGGTGCTCGACAGCCAGCCGCTTTCAAGTTTTCCTTCCGACGGATAGGTGGTCATCTGCGGTGCGGCCGCGCTCTCGTCAGTTTTCGCCAGACAAATGGCCGAAACAGCCACAGGCACTCGTGCCTTCTGTCCGTTGACAATCAGCCAGATAGTATCGTTGAAAGTGCGGAAAAGCGATTTGTCGTCGGGCATTGTGTAGGTGATAGTTATGGCCGATTCGCGTCCAGCCTCAAGTCTGTAGGGCGCCACGGCTCGCAGTTCGGGCGTTGGTGTGGTCTGCACTTCAAGGTTCATCGCTTGGTCCGACGCGTTGGCTATAAACACTTGTTTTTGAGCCATTTTGCCTTGATAGACGTAGCCGAAAGGCAGTGTATTCTTGTTGGCGTAGAGCATATCGGCGAGCGTGTAGAAGTAGCGTTCCTGAATGCTGCGGTCGGCGGGCACCACGTTGGCTTTGGTTGAGAGCGTGCCAAGGCTGCGACCGTCGGTGGCCATAATCTCAATGGTGCGGTAAGTGTCGCCCACCGCCCCCGACGGCGAGTAGGTGACAACCACATCGGTCATCTTGCCAGGCTCAACGGGTGTGCTCACAAAGTCGGCATTTATGCACGAGCATCCAGGAATGGCGCGCGAAATGGCAACGCTCTTGTCGGAATTGTTGAGCAGGTGGAACACGTGGCTCACAGGTCCGTCGGCCTCGCTGATAGTGCCAAAATCGTGCTCGTAGGTGTCGAAAACGGGCATAGCACCGCCATTTTGTGCCACAACACAAACCGACGCTGCAAGCGCATAGAAGATTATAAACAGCCTTTTCAAATTAGTTGCAAGTGTTTCACCAAATGTAGGTAAATCTTTCTTTTGTTGTCAACAATGATTCACGATAGTTATTAAACTTTTGTCGATAAAATCTGTTCATATCTCGCAAAAAGCGAAAAATGAAGGATAGTCATTCTTGATATCGATAAAATAAAAAATCCCCGCACCATATTTCAGATGCGGGGATGTAATTAGTTATTGTTCAAATCATTATTTAAACAAACCTTGAGCCATCAAGTGCAAGCAACGGCGCCATGTCAGGAACTCGTGTGCTGTGCCTTCCGATACGTAGCCAACGCAGTTGTAACCAGCGGCTTTCATATCGGCAGCCGATTTGTTGATAGCCTCGGGGCTCTCTTTGCTACCGCAACCAACGAACAGATAGTTGACAGCCTTGTTGTCTTTGAAGTCGGTTGGGGCAAATTGTCCGCCGCTCAACAGACCGAACGATGCGAAGGTGTCGGTCTTACGGCCAGAGATGAGTTTTGTCTCCATACCGCCCATCGACAAGCCTGCAAGAGCGCGGTTGTTGCGGTCTGCTTTGGTCTTGAAGTGAGAATCGATATACGGAATCAGTTCGTCGCAAAGCATTGTCTCAAACTCTTTTGCGGTGAATTGGCCGAAGCCGCTTCCAAACTTGATGTCGTTGGTCAGACCGTAGGTCATAACAATGATGAACGGTTTTGCCTTGCCTTCAGCAATCAGGTTGTCCATAATCAGGTTGGCGTGGCCTTGGTTGCTCCAAGCGGTCTCATCCTCGCCCCAGCCGTGCTGCAGATACAGAACAGGGAATTTCTCCTTCGGGTTGTTGTTGTAGGTCGGCGGAGTGTAAACAAAGGCGCGTTGGAACTTGCCAGTGCTTTCGCTCCAGAAGATTACCTGTTGAACCAGTCCGTGCGGAACGTCTTTCTTTGCAGCGTAGAAATCAGCGTCGTGAGCCGGGATTTCGATACCGCTTTCCCAACGAACCGAACCGTAGTAGTTCAGTGCACCCGGGTCGTTAACAACACCGCCGTCGATGGTCAGGTGATAGTAGTGGAAACCTTCGTCCATCGGGCCTTCGGTTGTACCTTCCCAAACGCCGTCTTTATTCTTCTTCAGAACAGTTGCGCCAACGCCACCCATGTTGCCGCCAAGTCCAAGGCTGACAATCACAGATTTAGCCTGCGGTGCAACAACGCGGAAGCGTGCATAACCCTGTGAGTTAACCTGCGGGTACTCCTGACCAGGTTGGTTCAGTTCCGATGGTTTGAAGTCTTCTTTAATCTCAACATTGTCAAGGTCAGGATTGAAGCGTTTAACAAGACGGTATGATGATTTGCGTTTCAAATCCTTGTCGAACAACAAAGGATAGTTGTTTACGCCTACCCACGAATCCTTGTCGCTGACGTTCCAGAAAGTAACCACGTCAATCACGTCTTTGTGCTTGCGCAGAACGCGGAACAGTTGCGAGTATTGGTTGTCGTGCAGAGTGCGGGTGCTTTGGTCGATGGTAGCGCCCTCGTTGCGGCTGAACTGCAGTTGGCCACCCATTTCCTCGTTTGCACGGATGTCGAGTTCGGTGAATTGGATGTGGTCAACAATTGTTGCGTATTTTTCGATTGCGGCAGCAATGTCTTCCATCGACGGGCCGTAAACATTGTAGTGGCCTTGCATACCGATACCGTCGATTGGCACGCCAGCATCTTTCATCTTCTTAACCATGTCGAAGATGCGGTCGCGCTTGTCAGGATTGGCAGCGTTGTAGTCGTTGTAGAAGAGTTGTGCGTTCGGGTCGGCCTCACGAGCGAATTGGAATGCTTTAGCGATGAACTCGTCGCCGCACAACTGATAGAGTTTCGAGTTGCGGTAAGGCGACGGATTCGGGTTCCAGGGCGAGCGGCGAACGTCGTCGGCCATAGCCTCGTTCACAACGTCCCAGCAGTAAACCACGTCTTTGTAGCGGTTCACAACGGTGGTAATGTGGGTTTTCAGGCGCTGATAGAACACCTCTTTCGAAACAGGATTGCCCTTCTTGTCGGTGAACATCCAGTCGCAGAATTGGCTGTGCCAAACAAGGCAGTGACCGCGCAGTTTGATGTTGTTCTTGCGGCAGAAGTTGGCGATGCTGTCGGCGTTGGCCCAGTTCCATTCGCCCTCTTTCGGCTGCAGCGAGCCCGGTTTCATATCGTTCTCGGCCGTAATGCTGTTGTACTCCTTCAGGATAACTTCTATCTCCTTCGGATTCTGCATATTACGCATATTCACAGCCACGCCAATCTTGAAGTAATCTTTGTAGGCGTCTTTCAATCCATCGGGATCTTCAGGTTCGGGGCGGCCAAACGGGAATTGTGCCATTGAAACCCCTGCACTCATTGCTAATGCAATGATGCACAAACTTTTAAATAGTGGTTTACGCATAGTTATTAATATTAAATTAAAAATCAATTGGTGCAAATCTAAACTTATTTTGCAGATTGTTTTATTTCGAATAGATGATTTCCCCTTTTTGCGCTAAGTTTTGCCGTAGGATGACGATTAACTAAGGTTTTGGACGACGGATGGCGAAAAAACGTCGATTATGCAAAACAAACGGGGACTTTCGCCCCCGTCTCTGTTATTTCAGGCCTTTGCCTTCATTCAATTTTATTCAATCCTTCAGTTAATCAGTCAATCACTGCACTCTCCACACGCGAAGGCTGATTCCCTCTGGTGTGAAGCCGCCCGGTTTGCAAAGGAAAAGCGAGTTGTTGAGCCAGTCGTACTTGCTGTCGCTTGGCGCCTCAAATTTCGGCGCGCAGCGGAAGTAGAAGTTCGGTGAGCCGTCGGCGTTCTTGCCGGTTACAATCAGGCCGCAGTTGCGGATGTGAATGTAAACGCCATCGTCGGTTTTGATGGAGTAGATAGCTTCAATCTCGTTGCGGCCTTTGGCTTGGTCGACAAGTTGATAATCAGCACCGCCTTCAAGCACTGTGCCTTTCATGTTGGGGCCTTCAAATGTTCCGCCAGTAATGGGGATAACCACACGTGCGCCGTGTGCTGTCTGGCCAACGGTGTAGGTCTGGCCCAATTTCACATGAAGTTCGCACACAAACTCAAGAGTAGGGGTGTCATCGCCTTGAGCGGGTTGAGCCTTTGCTTGCGGCGCGAATGCCATAACTGCCAGAGCGGCAGCAATAAAAAGATGTTTACGGTTCATAATTATTGATTTTTAGATAGTTATTTGCTGTTTTGTGTTATTGGTATACTTTTAAAAATATCGCCTGCAGTCATTTCTAAATATGCCTTGCGTATACTGTCAGTTGTGTTTTCGCTGACTGTCACAAATACCCAATTACGTTTGTCGTCAGGAACAACAACTTCCATCCAATCGGCTTTGGTTGAACGAAAATCATCGCAATAATAGTTTTTGTCGACAAATGCGTGTTCAATCCACCAACTGCTATAATTTTTCACTTTAATTGAGTCGGTTCCACCTTCAGCGGGGAATACAAATTCTTTTTTCGATAGTTTCATTGGATCCCAGTCACCGTCCTTACTCTCTTTGGTGCAAGAGATTGCTGTGGCAAATAATGTGATAAGAGATATTGCGATTACCTTTTTCATATTATGTCTTTGTCGATTCTCAAATGTAGCGAAAAATGATTTGCCGCGCTGCGAATGGGGTGCTTTTGCGTGGTCAGGTCCACAATTCGGTGATGAACATTGGACTTGCATCGGTGGCGCGATTGAATCCGCAGTGCTCGTAGAAGCCGATTTCCTTGTCGTAGGCCACAACCACAATTCGCAGATAATCTTTGTATTTCGCTTTTATCCGTTCAACAAGTTGCTGCCCGACGCCCTTGCCCTGATATTCGGGGCGCACGAGCAGATAGTGCACGTAGGCGTTCATCACGCCATCGTCCATGGCGCAAATCATACCAATGAGTTTTTCGCCGTCCCACGCCGAATAAACAGTCTTGAAATTTCGCATTGCAACCACCAACTTGTCAGGGAAATGCCCCGACGACCATTCAACCGACAGAAACAAATCTTGCAGTTGGTCGGGAGTAAAATCGTGAGTGTCTTTTATTTGCATAGTTTGATTCATCATTTCTTACGACAAATATATCAGTTTTTCGGTTCAGTAACCGTTAGCTGCATTCGATAGCCAAAGCACATACAAAACCAATTAGCCATAAATAAATCCCGAAAACGTTTTGATTATTCGTAGAATTTGTAATTTTATTGAACGTTTCGGACGGGGAGAGGCCTATGGCGCCACTCATCGGGCAACAACATTGTAAAATATTGATACTATGGAAATAACCATCATTTGTATTGGTCTGCTTTACTTCTTTTCGCACTATTTGACCATACTCTATCAAAAGACGCGCATTCCTGATGTGCTCATTCTGATTATCGTGGGCATACTTATCGGTCCAGTATTCAAACTGGCATCGGTCGACAGTTTTGGAATGTTGGGGCAAGTGCTTACAAGTGTGGCGCTTATCATAATTTTGTTTGAGGGCGGCTTGAATATGGAACTCTCGAACATTTGGGGTTCCATGCGCACTGCTTCCAAACTGACAATCAGTTTCTTCTTTATCACGGCAATGATTGTGGGGCTGCTGCTGCACTATATGCTGCATTACTCGTGGCTGCTGTCGTTCATCACAGGATTTATTCTGGGTGGCACATCGTCGGCAGTGGTGCTACCAATGGTGAGCCTGCTTCACATGAGCGACAAGCCGCGTACCATTCTGGTGCTTGAGTCGGCACTGACCGATGTGTTGTGTATCGTGTTTGCAATTAGTTTCTTGGGCAGTTATTCAACTGGCGTTGTCGAGATTGGCAAGATAGCAGGTTCGCTTATCTCGTCGCTGGTGCTGGCATCGGCATTGGGAATAGGAGCGGGCTATATCTGGCTGCGCCTGATGAACTGGATTAAGACGTTCCCCAACACGCAGTTCACCACCTTCGCGTTCATGTTCATTGTTTACGGTCTGGCCGAATATTTCGGGTTCAGCGGTGCCATCACAGCGCTGGCTTTCGGCATTGTGATGGGCAACTACAGCAAAATCCGCCTGCCCGAACGCATGAAGAGCAAACTGCCCGACGGCATCATCACCGAACTGGAGCGCAAACTCTACAGCGAAATAGTCTTCTTGCTGAAAATCTACTTCTTTGTCTATCTGGGAATGTCAATTCCGTTCGAGTCGTCGTACTTCTTCATTATTGCTGCGGCGCTGGTGGGAGCCATCTATCTGGCAAGACTTTTCTCTACTCGTCTTTTGGTGCGCGATACCGATATCAGATGGGAGGACAAATCGGTTATGTCGGCAATGGTGCCCAAAGGATTGGCCGCCGCCGTTTTGGCTGGTCTGCCGCTTCAATACGGCATACCTGAAGGCTCTGAGATTCAGACAATTGTCTATAACGTAGTGTTTGTCAGCATTCTGACCACATCGGTGCTGATACCGCTCATCCGCACGCGGTTCATCAGCCATTTCTATCATGTTTTCTTCCGTCCGATAGGCAAACTCGAAAATATCTCACTCGGGCGCAAGACCGATGTGCAGGAATCGGAAGTTGTTGAAAATAACGAGAATAACCTATGAGCAATGTAGAGATAATCGGCTATGTGGCGTCATGTCTGCTGCTGCTGGCCATGATGATGACTTCGGTGATTAAGTTGCGCATTCTCAACACAATAGGCTGCATTCTTTATATCATCTATGGCCTGAAAATCGGCTCTTATCCAGTGGCTTTGATGAATGCCGCCATTTCCTGCGTTAATATTGTGCATATCACCAAGGGCCTATTCTCGAAGCATGTCTTTAAATTGCTGTCAATCAAGAACGACGACAGCCTAGTGGAGCCATTCCTTGCCCACTACAAGTCTGATATTGATAAGAATTTTCCTGAATTCACGTTCAGCGGCCACCCGTATTCCTGCTCGTTTATGATTGTGCGCAACATGAACATTGCCGGCATTTTCCTGGCCAACGACATGGGCAATGGCACGCTCTTGGTTGAACTTGACTATGTGATTCCGATGTATCGCGATTCTAAAGTCGGCAAATTCCTGTTTAATGACAATCGAAGTGTGTTTAAAGAGCACGGTTTCAAGAAGATAGTTGCAATATCAGGCAGTGCGTATCATGCCCGCTATTTGAAGAATGTCGGTTTTCAAGAGACGGCGTCCTCAGAAGGGGTGAAGACATTCGAACTGAATGTTTGATTGATATGAAGCACGAAATTGACCCGAAAGAGACCAGCCGCGCGCAGGCTTTCAGCCTTTGGATGACTTCGCCAATGCCTATGGTGACGCTCACCAAAACCTTCGATGTTACACGCGTTCAGAAGGTTAGCCGCAAAAGGCGGATGAAGTTCAATATGCTATTGTGTTGGTGCGCGGGCAAGGCTGCAAGCAAGATTGACGAATTCTACACTCTGCCCGAAGGCGGAAAGTTGTTCCGCTACGACCGTTTGGCCATTAACGTGATTGTGAACAACGCGCGTGGCGGTATCAATTCCTGCGACATTCCGTACAGCGATGATTTAGAGCGGTTTAACGCCGACTACGCAACCCGCACGCAGGTGGCCGCCGAATCGTGCGAAAGCAGTTTTGAAGACGGCGCAATGATTGTCGGCACGTCGGCAATGACCGCCACAGAACTCGACTGCATTGTCAATCAGTACACCGACAAGTTCAGCAACCCGATGTTGATGTGGGGCCGCTACCGCAAGGGATTATTTAAAACAACTCTGCCCATATCGTTCCAGTTTCACCACGTTCAGATGGATGGCGGCCAGGCGACACAGTTTCTTGAAGAACTACAATTGATAATCAACTCATTATGAAAATCGAAACCGCAACACGGAACGACGTTCCCGAACTTTTGGAACTGCAATACAAGGCGTTTGCGCCTGTGGCGCGGAAACTGCAGTTTGCAGCCATTCCGCAAATGACCGCCACCATTGACGATGCCTACGCGCACTTCGACAGCCACACAACGCTGAAAATGGTGTCGGACGATGGCCGCATTGTCGGCTCGGTCAGCGGAAAGATGGACGGCGGCTCGCTCTACATTGGGCGGCTGATGGTGTCGCCCGACTGCCAGCGGCAAGGCATTGGACGCAAGTTGCTGCACCATTTGGAATCGATGTTCCCCAGCACCCGCGAGTGGCTCTGTTCCTATCGCGACGACGACGTGACCTGCGGCTTCTATTCGAGCGAAGGTTTCCGCAAATACGACGATTACTTGGTTTGCGACGGCCTTTGGGCCATTCATATGGAAAAGATTATGTAACCCTGTTCAAGCGGGATTTTCTGAAGCGGCGCTCTCGTCGAACATATAGCCGAAACCTTGGCGGTTGGCGATGTTTGGGGCGTAGGGACCGAGTTTTTTGCGCAGCCGCGTGATGTTCACGTTGATGGTGCGGTCGGTGACAATCACCCCCGACCAAATGCTGTCCATAAGCCGTTGCCGCGACAAAACCTGACCGCTGTTCGACAAAAGCAGGCACAGAAGGTCGAATTCTGTACGGGTAAGGCTGACGGGTGCGCCGTCGATGGTGACGCTTTCTCGGTCGAGATTCACCATTAAGCCGCGGAAACTCAAGAAACGCTTGCCGAGCCGCGCTTCCACAATGTTCATAACATAGTCGCCGAGTTTCTCGCAATTGGCCACAATGTCGTTGTAGAGAGCGCCGAGCGCATATGAGTAGCGATGCGCGTTTACGTCGCCGATGGCTTCGGTTTTCAGTTTGTCGCGCATAGTGTTGATGTCGTTCTCTATTTCGAGTGAAGTATTTATTGTCAGGTCTTTGCGGCGGCCGCTGACCACAACAAGCATTTGCGTCAGCGACTCGTTCACAAGCCGCATAATCTCGTTCAAACGGCTGTATTGTTGCGGGGTGAAGTCTTCGCGGCTCTCTTTGCGGTGGCTGATAGTGCGGGCGATTTTGTAGCAGGCGTCGCCAACCGATTCCAATTCACCAATCTGACGCAGCATTGAGCGGATTTTGCCTTTTGTGTCGTCGGACAGATGCTCGTTGCTCACCTTCTCCAGATAGGCCGCAATCTCAATCTCCATATTGTCGGCAATGGTTTCGTATTTGCTGATTCGCTCATACTGACGGGTGAATTCGCGGCTGTCGCGCTCGTCAAGCAGGTTGCACACCATTCCGAACATTCGCTGCATTCGCTCGGCGAAATGGACAATCTCCTTTTGCGCTTGAAATACAGATATTTCGGGTGTCGACATTAATCCGCTGTTGATAAAATGAAGGGTTGTCGGCGTTTTAGCCACTGTGTCCTTGGCGGGCATAAGGCGGCATACCAGACGCTCCAGTTGCGGCACAAAACCGATAAGTATTGCCGTGTTTATCACATTAAAGCAGGTGTGGAAGAGCGCCAGCACCACAGGCAGCCGTTCGACCTGACCGCCAAGTTGCGGATTGTAGTTCGCCATTCGGCAAATCAAATCGACAAAAGGATAGAACACGCAG
>JAEEGG010012202.1_pt1 | contig 18579 bp, 9 predicted proteins | sample 9134161 | NCBI WGS metagenome assembly JAEEGG01 (sample SAMN16246543, study PRJNA631951) | gut metagenome | biome: gut microbiome; feature: rumen; material: CR-attached | host: Bos | place: Iran: Karaj | collected 2018-10 | reverse complement strand
GGATATATTTTCTGTTTTTTCTTTTGAGGCAAAACGGCATCGGCGGGAATATTCCAGGTTTTCCCCGTGAGGAACGCACCATCTATCTTGCCAACAGCACAGTAATTACGGGCTGTTCGCTCGCTAATGCCATACTTTTCGGCAAACTGACTGACAGAAATAAATTCCATACTATCGGCAAGTTTTTATCAAAATTTACCGTAAAACTAACAAAATTTGCCGTTATCGGCAAGAAAATCATCAAAATTCCGAAAAATGTTTGTCAGCACGAATTTTATTCACACACAGAGTTCCAAACTTTTTTTGAGTTTTGCTGAAGAATGCCCGAGCCAAACATTCTGACTACCATAGCGACACAAAAGTCTGGTTTGGTAACTTTATATTTCCTTCTGCGCAAATGCACTTACGCCCATTACCACGCATACAACTAAAACAAATAGTTTCTTCATAAGTATTCTCATTCAAAACTGTACCAGATTCGCATTGAAAAGTGTACCACTTTTGTTTCGTGCCTCTATCATTCCATTGTGCAATATGTATTGTGAATTGTGCATTATTTTCTATCTTTGCCACATCATGATTGAGAAAGAACCAACACCGTACCCAGAGCGTACGGAAAATGTTATTGTACTCGTGTGCGAACCAGCTGCCGAGTATGAGAAACCTATTGCTTATCAAGGCACTACGATTACGAATGCATTAAAAGATTATTATAGGTTTTCAACGAATCGTGAAAAGGTTGAAGTTTTGAAATGGATAGTTGCTCAACCAGCTTTTACCGAGTTGAAACGGTTATCCTTGGCAGAAAACAAGATTTTCACCTTATACACAAACCAATATGACGAAATATTGAAAACAGGCGAAACTCCTAATAATCTGCAAATTGCACAGAAATTCATAGCTAATGGATATGATGTGTTTCTGCTCGCAAATCCTCACAATACTAAAAGTGCCGATTTCATAATTCGGCAAAAGAACAAACTTTTCTATGTTGAAGGCAAAACCTCGAGTGGCGGCAGTGCATTGTCAGTTAGATTGAGCGAAGGAACCAAACAAGCGAATAGAATAGCGATAAACTTTTCCATTATCCCACAATTTCACGATTTGTATCATCAAACACGAAAAGCATTTGAGAATAACGAATTCTTGACAAATCTATACATTTTTAAAGGCTCTGTGTTGATTGAGATAAACAAAGACATCGCACTTTCGCCCAAATATGATAAATTGCTCTCTGCTTTATGGAATAAACGCAAATAAAAAAAGAGATTATTGCTAATCTCTCTTTCCTGTTCCTCACGCCGTAGCCAAGAAACAATCCGATTTAACGGCGGTGTCCGGGTGTTTCGGGATGAACCCTCATTTTTCACGTCCGACGTTGCAAATATACAACAATCCATTTCGGTTGTCAAGATTTCTCTGGCGATTTGTTTACCTCTCCCCAATATCTCCATATTGTTGGGAAATTTAGCTGTAAATACCAGTAAAGTGGAATGAAAAAAGGCAACCTGTTAAGATTGCCTTTACATTAATTTATCATTTGCTTTTTATTTCAATACCCTCGGTGGTGAAACATTCATTATCAATTAGAAATGCAAATTGCTTAATAGATTAAGCAACCACAGCCAATAACTTGATGTTGGGGGAAGTTTAATTGCATTTCGATAGGTAAAAAGGTTTTTAGAGATTAAAATTTGAATTTAATAGAATTTGGAATATATTTGCAAGCTGAAAGTCCAAAAAAATGTAATTTTTAGCTTGCGAATGGAGGTAATGAATGTTATATTATCAAGTCCGAGGACTGTATTTACAATGCAAGGATTGGCGATGCTTAATGACAATGTGAGTCGCGAATCTTTACGACGTTCGCTTAATTACTATGCGAAAAAAGGTTCCATTGTCAATCCTCGTAAAGGAATTTATACCAAGAAAAACTACAATGAGCAGGAAATGGCGTGCGCGCTTCTCAAACCAGCATATATATCTTTGGAGTACGTACTTTCACGTGCCGGAGTTACATTCCAGTTCTCGTCGGATATTACGTGTGTGAGTTATCAGAATCGCACTATTGAAGTTGATAATCGCCTCTATGTTTTTCGCCAAATAAATCCAATGATTTGGACAAATATGCTCGGGATTGAACAACGTGACAATGTCGCAATTGCCACGCCGGAACGGGCTTTTCTGGATATGCTCTATTTAAGTGCCGGTCAGTGCTATTTTGACAATTTGCGTCCACTCAACAAAAAACTTGTCAATCAAATTGTTCCGACATATAATTCACCAACACTTGCTCAAAGAGTAAAAAAAATCTTAACATAAAACGTTATGGATATAAATAAACACCGCTATTTCATGACACAAGTGCTTCTTGCCGTATTTCGCGACAAGGATCTGAGTCCCTTGCTTGCATTCAAAGGAGGCACATCACTTATGCTGTTCCATGGTTTGACACGTTTTTCAACTGATTTGGATTTCAACCTGTTAGATGCCGACAAAGCCGAATTTGTTTTTCAGCGCATGCACAATCTGTTACTTCAATACGGCACGATTGACGATGAAGCGATGAAACTTTATGGTTCTATACTTGTTCTTGATTACGAAAAAGGCGAACGAATGTTGAAAATAGAGATTAGCAATCGTACATTCCCGAATCATTATGAAATTCGTACCTTGGTGGGAACTGACATTCGTGTAATGACTATAGCAGATATGTTTGCCCACAAAATTTGTGCTTTGGGCGAGCGAATAACTCCACGTGATATTTATGACGTTTGGTTCTTTCTCAAAAAACACACAGAGATAAATTCGGAAATCGTGGAACTACGAACACAGAAAAAACTTGAAGATTATTGCATTGGGTGTGCCAACCAAGTTCGTTCCTATAATCCTCGTATTTTAATGCAGGGTTTGGGCGAAGTGTTGCTTGATAATCAGTCAAAAAAAATTGTGCGAAACAATCTTTTGACGGAAACAGCAGCTGCATTGGAGTTATTTGCAATGTATCCACTCCGAGTTAAGTATTAGACCTTGCGTGAGTAATGTTTTCCCAATACAAGCAATCAAAAAGTTCTCATATTAATTATATGCACTTTTATTCGTGCAATTTGAAACAATATTTGCACTTTTTTTGATGCAAATGTATAGGAAGTCGTTTTATATCTCAGAGAACTCTTATTTACCTAATAATTTTTCAAGTTCTTTCTTTAGTTTTTCTTCTTGTTCTTTTGCTTTGTTATATTCTTGCTCCTTTTCTTTATTGCGTGTAAGTGTGCAAAAGTGCCAATTAAAAGTTTCTTCATGTTCTTTAACATCTTTTCTGAAAGTTGATTTAATGTCATCTGAAAAAAATACTTTAGAGCCATACTCATTTAGTAGGATATCGCTGGCATAAAGTTCCATTTTATCATAGCCATCAACTTTTTTTATGAGATAGGCAGACGGATATCTTTCCCCATTTTTGCATCGTTCAAATAGTATTAATACATTATTTTGAATTTCCCATTTTGTTGGTACTGATAATCCATATCCATCTGTCATTCCCCAGTACAAAACACTATCCTCGTCAAAGAACCATTCTATACCATATGTAGCTTTCGCTATGTCTAAATATTGCTTACTCGTCATATTACCCAACTTATCCTCACTCGGCGTACAAAAATCTACATCATATATGCCAATCATTTTATTTGACTTTATTTCCGAGGTATTACCCACGCAATTACTCATCAGCATAATAATAGAAAAGAATCCAAAAAGAATTAAAAGTTTGTGTTTCATAAATTTAGATTTATATTATTGATACTTTTAATTAACGTCTTGAACAGAGTGAATATGTCACTTTCGTAGCAGATATTTTCTTCCATTTCAGAAACGGAACACATTCCACTACTCATACCAACTACACAAAAACATTTAATCTTCATCTATAAAATTTCCTGCACCGTCTTTCCCTACTAATTGTTCAGCTTTTTTACGTCTATTAGCATTAGTGTCATAATAATCTCTATTCATAAGTATATCTGCTGCTTCAAGTGCGTCTTCGTCATCTGTTTCTTGATAGCAACCAGGTCTTATTAAAATCGCAAGCATTCCCCCTAATCCTGCTGCCATCATCATTCTTTTATGATAGTCAATACCAGATTCTTCATCTCTTTGCTTACCTTTTAGTCCTGCAGCCACTACAATTATGAATAGGATTACGATTTTCACTAAAATAGATATGAAAATTGAAAAATTCCCAAACTCCTTATTGCATACATAACTGAATCTTAGACTAAAAAATATACCAAGACAACCTCCAATAACCATTAAAATTGATACTAAAAAGTAGGTTAACTCTTGACTTTCTTCTTGTCTTTCTTTTAGAAAATCAACAAATGACAAATCAATATTATTTTCTTCAATGATTTTGTAATTTTCCGATGACTCTAATTGACTTGTTTTTATTTCTTTATTGACGAAATTTTGATAGTTATTATATTTACTATATCCTATTCCTACTCCAATGATTAAAATAACTGTCCCTCCAATAAGAAAAAACAAATCCCAGTAGTTTTTAAAAATAATAAAATTTCCAGCCTTTCGCATTCGCAGTATTTTCTTAAAAAAAAGTAAAAAGACTAGTAATGAAATTACAATAGCCCCAAGAATGCCACACAATACGTCTACGATGATTTCTGATTCCATGATTTCTGAATTTTAAGTTATATCATTTAATTAGCAAAAGTTCAACAACTCTATAAACAGATTTTTATTTTTACAAAGGTCAGTATAAATATCTACTTCTACCACGAATAAGTGTAGCGTGTTTTTCTACAATTATGTAGAAAAATATTCAACAAATACTATTCTTCCGAATCCTTATCCCAATTATTGGCTAAATCATGGAAAAAATTGTGATTCAGAATCTTCGATATGCGTGAAAGTTGGTCGGTGTTTATATGCTTGTTACGGAAAATATGATACACGTTGGTGCGGTCGCAGCACAACTGACGGGCAAACCACGCAGCAGTGCGCTGTTGCCGTTTGAGTTCTTCGTGTATGGCGTGTCCTACGTGCATAAAAAAAGCGGAATCACTTGTTTTTTGCCTATTGCGACCGTAAGTATCGCCAAACACTTTCACACCAATAAGCACAAATGATTCACGCTCCACGCATGAACATTCAAGCTTATTCTCGTGTGTAGAATTGGCGATTTCACGGTCGAAGAATAAGTTAATTGTTCAACTATATTATTTGTATATTTTCTTTTCTATTTACTTTTTATTTGTTTGTAGGCAAACTTACGCTTTTTGTTGACATGTGGCAATAGAGGGGAATGAAAAAATAAAGGCAACCTATTAAGATTGCCTTTTTGTGTTTTCAATAGTTTTTCTTATTCCATCTTAATCACATCTTCATCCTTGCGTTCATTCAACTTAAGCACAAGTTCTTGACCTGTGTATGTTCCCGAGCAGTACGTACGTTGTGTCAATTCTTTTGGAATGTATGTGACAGTGATTTTTACGCTTTCAGGCATGCCTTTGTACGAACCACGACGGTCAAGGAGTGTAAGGGTTTTCGCCTCATCGTCATAAAACATTGGAATTATGCTGTATTCGCCTTTTTCGTAGTTATAGTTCGTGCCTTCGTCGGAATAGAGCTCAAACGAACCGTTTGCTCCTGAATATACGTCGATGAAGAGTTCGTCGTCGGGATATTGGTCGGTGTATTCCATTTGCTTGCCCTTAGGAATAATGGAACCTGCTTTTACAAATACCGGCATAAACATTAATGGTGCATTTACATCGATTTCTTGACCACCTTCGTAGAAATCTCCTGCCCAGTCTCCACATTTCCCTATCGAGAACGCATTAAGTCTGTACCAACCCTCGCATTTCGGCAGATAAACCTTACGCGAACGTGCCTTGTATTCCGAAACAGGACAAACCAAGAATGATGGTCCAAACATATACTGGTCGTTGATGTTCAGCACATTGGCATCGTCGAAAAAGTCCATCACAAGACCACGCATAATCGTGTAGTCGGAGTGGTAGGCACGTCCTGCCAATGAATAAATGTATGGCATAAGTTCGTACCGAAGCTTCATATAATTAAGTATCGACTGATATGCCTCTTCGTTTTCGTTCGCAATATTGAAAATTTCGCGGTACGGATATTCTCCGTGAGAGCGGAACAACGGGCAGAACGCACCAAACTGGTACCAACGGGTTTGCAGTTCTTTCCATTCCTTTTGATTTTCAATGTCTTCAGGCGTATATTTCGGTTTGCTGCTGTAACGGGACTCAACCGAGAAACCGCCAATATCCATTGTCCAATACGGAATTCCCGACAACGAGAAGTTCACGCCGTGACCGATTTGGTCCTTCAAATCGCTCCAACGGGCAACAATGTCACCGCTCCAGTTTGCAGCACCATAGCGTTGCAAGCCAGCAAACGCCGAACGAGTGAGGATGAACACACGTTTTTGGTCGGTTTCCTTACGTTGGTTTTCGTAGATTCCCTTTGCCTGATAGGTTGCATACGGATTGAACATCCGTTCGCCGTTACCCATTGCATTCGGTGTAAGGTCGCATTTGCGGTCGCCAACGGAAATGTTGGAGTGCATATCGGGTTCGGTTGCGTCGAGCCACCATGCGTCGAAGCCCAAATCGTAGATGCCTTTCACCATATCCCAGAACATATCGCGTGCTCCTGGGTTATACACATCGTACCAGCCATTTTTGAAACCTTGCGCAACCCAGTCCAGACGATTCATATCCACATTGTGGGTAAGAATGTAGCCTTTCTCGTTCATTTTCTTATAGTTTTCGGTATGGGTATAGAACTTTGGCCATACCGAAATCATGATGTGTGCGTTGTAGGCATTGTGCAACGAATCGACCATTCCCTTAGGGTCGGCAAAACGCACAGAATCAAATGTTTGCGTGCCCCAGCCGTCGGTTGGCCAATAGTGCCAGTCAAGTACGATGTTGTCGAGAGGGATATGCTTGTCGCGGAAGGTTTTCACCGTGCTGAGAATCTCGTCGGCAGTTTGATAGCGTTGACGGCTTTGCCAGAATCCCATTGCCCATTTCGGCACAATCGGCGCCTTGCCCGTCAGTTGGCGATAGCCAGAAACCACTCGGTCGGCAGGAGTCAGAAACTGGTCTTCGATTCTGGTTCTATAATCCTTCGGATTTTCGCCATACACAAAATAGTAGTCAATTTCGTCGGCTGCCTCCGATGAAAGCGTGAGCTTATTTTGGTCAGGATATGGCGAAAGGTGCGTCAAACCAAGAAAGCCGCCTTCGGTTTTCCATTCCAACTTGAAATCGTGTTTTTCGCCCGCCTTCATATCAACGGTAAACGGATTCGACCATGGATTCCAATTCTGACGCCATTTGTCCATTATCAACTCGCCGTCAATCCATAATTTGAAATATCCCGAAGCATACAGCAGGAATTTATGCAGACCTGCCTCGTCCGATGCGATTTGACCTTCCCACGTGATAGTGGCATAGGGAAATGTCTCTAAAAAAGTGGTGTAGGGAAAAACTCCCGAAACACCTGAAATGTCAAAATCGGCAATGTTGCTCCGAGAGCCGTCGGAAGCAAGAAACGCATAATCTATGTTTGATTCAACCTGTTCTTTTATCGTTATAGTTTCTGTTGGTCCGTTAGGCACGGTATATGTTGCGGTCAGGCCGCCTTCGTTTCCGTTTTTGTCGTACAGTTTCAAATCGGAAATTGGCTGATATTCGCGAGGGTCGCCGAAACGCGTTATGGAATAATTGTCCCACAAAATTCCGTATCCCTTGTTAGAATAAAGGAACGGCACGCAGGGAACCATATTATGCTGGGCAAGTTCTACATCTTTCCCCTTGTAGTTCATAAAGCCGTGCTGATGACCGCCCAAGCCGTAGAATGCCTCGTCGTCGGGCGACTCAAATTGGTCGCTCACACGATAGTATGAATCCTTGCAATCCTTTGCCACACAATGTTCGTGCTGTTCCTGATTGCCATGCTCCATCCACGGAAATTCGTCAACGTGTTGGAACGACTTTCCTTTATCGGATTCTTGCAGCAACACGTTCCCATCCATGTCCTTGAACGTGACGATACCCGTTTTTTCGTTTACCGAAGCGGAAACAAACGCGGTAGAGACCGTTACAAATCCGTTTTCTTCAGTCACGTTCCAATCGTCGCATTTCTCCTGCGGAAGAACAACGAGACTTTCTTTCTTTGAAAACTCATCTTCAACCGTGGCAGTCACACGGATAATTGTTGGCGAAACCACCTGCAAACGCACCTGTTGCTTGTCGGTGGTAGTTACGATAATACCATTGTCGATTTTTTTGTACTGTTTAGAACAACTTGTCATTGCTATTGTGCCGGCAAGAACGATTCCGGCAAATCGGAAAAAATGTTTCATATTAAACAAGTAAATAAATTTATTCGAGTGGTTAAAAGTAGGGATTTTTCTCGTGAGAAGAAAAAAAAATGATGAAAAAAAACATATTTCTCAAAACTTTAGTTGGTCGATAATTTAGAAAAAGAATAGTATGATTATGTATTATTTTTCTATCTTTACACCAAACTTGCTATTGAATTTTAATATTTGATTTATGAAAAAATTGTCTTTGCTTTCGTTGCTTGTTACTCTTTGGGTGCTTCATTCTTTTGCGCAGAAAGATGTTGTTATTTCAGGAGGGAATGCCGTATCAAGTACGGTATGTAGTAATGGTTATGTGTATGTTACAGGTTTAAATAAATTACAAGCTGGTGTGGGTGTTCTTGGCGTTGGTTCTTCTGCAGATGGGGAAACATCTTGGGAAAGAGTGACGTTTCCTGTAGATGCATTAGGACGTACTATACCTATAGATCAGGTGAATTCAGGTTCGGGAAATCATTTTATTGCACTCGATTGTTACGGACAAGTTTGGGGGTGGGGAGAAAACATTTATGGTCAGATTGGTATTGGTTCTGACTCTCCGGCTATTGTAACAGCTCCAGCTCAAGTAAAGTTGGGAACTGGCTCTCCATTGATGGGGACTGTGTATGACGACGGTTACGGGAACTTGGCTGGTGTTGATGTGGTATATGCAGGTAACGCCAACTCGTTCGCTATTTTGGGAGAAGGACCATATCAAGGTCGCGTTGTAGCGTGGGGTGGTAACCTTGAAAACAACGATTACACGTCTTGTTTGGGAACAGGTTCCGATGCACAGGCTTTGAAGCCGACATTCTGTAAGGATTTGCAAGGAAATTATATGACGGATGCAATCCGTATTTATTCAGGTGACCATAGTACTATGATATTGAAGTCTGATGGTACAGTGTGGACATGTGGCGATGCTACTTATTATAGCTTAGGTCGTGATGTAAATGGCGGATTATTTACAACTAATAGTGGTGCAAGTAACGCTTTCGGGGCTGTATATGTTTCTTCAGGACAAATGCTGTCTGGTATCAAGGAAATTGCATGTGGAGATGCTGCGTACTTTGCTCTTGATGAAGATGGATATGTTTGGTCATGGGGTAATGATGCCTGGAATGGTTGTGGTGGTACTGGTACGAATGGGAATGGTGTTCCTACAAGGGTTCTTGCGGGAGCAACATACAATGATGATAACGATGGAACGTATTTGTTAGCAAAAGCGATCGATGCTGGTATGTCAATTGGTATGGCGGTAACGATTTCAGGGCGTCCTGTCGCTTGGGGTGGTGGCGGTTGTGCCGGAGGTTATGTCGGTGATGGCGGTGAAATAGCAAGACAAACTCCTGTGTATGTTAGGAGTAGCTCTAATGTTCATAGTGATGTAATTCTTATTAATCGTGGTGACACCTATGGATTTTATGAGCGTAGTGACGGTTCTATGTATGCGTGGGGATGTAATGAATATGGTCAACTTGGTATTGGTTCCACAAATACACAAAGATATGCTGTAAAGATTAATCCACCTATAGGATGTGAATTCCGTGACCCAGTTCCTATGGCTGCGTTAAATCTGGGATCCATGAAAGTATGTGCCTCTAACTTTAGTGGTGTACAACTTGATTGTGGTTTTGCTGTTGGTGCAACATTGGCTGACAATTATAAAATTACATGGTATAAAGACGGACAAAAAGTTTCTGAAGGAAATGGATATGCAACTACATACATGACTCAAAATGGAGCCGCAGGTATAGGAACATATAAAGTTACCATAGAATATATAGGGGTTAACCAAGGATGTCGTAACTATCAAATCGCAGAGTCTGAAATAGAAATTTCTGCATTCGAGCAAGAATTTGAGGTGGTAGGTGCATATTATTGTGGTGATGAAGCGAAAGTAAAAGTTACACCATTCAATAATAATAGTACAGCAGAATACACGTGGTATGCAAATCAAGCTGCTACTACAGAATTGGCTAAATCTATTGGTGCTGAGGAAATAACAATAGATGTGTCGGGTGTCGCTTCGAATGCAAATGGTACTAAAACTATTTATGTGCGGGAGACATCAACGGCTACAGGATATTTGATTCCAGGAACGCAGGAACAAAGAACCGCAAGTAGTACCATTACTACTGATTATTTTCCTTCTTTAGGTGTTGAAGTCACTGAACCTACGTCTTTTTTATCAACTTCAATGTACATTTCACCTGTTATGCAGGCTCCATACCAATACGGTGAGAAATTTGATACACGAGAGGAGGCTTTAACTCAATCTTTAACGATAGAGGGTTTTGTTACAGTTACAATAAATGTGTGCGGAAGCAAGATGTCAAATGGTAACTTGGTGGCAGATGATTCGAGGGTTATTAAGACAATCGAACACACTATACCATATAGTTATGAGGCTGCTGCTAAAGATGCGCTTGCGGTTTCAGACAATAAATGGCAACCAATGTGGAATGGTGATAATTATAATTTGCCAATGGAACTTGTAGAGATTCCTTTAGATGTTACACTGGAGGGGGGAATATATTATTTTACTTTTTCGGCGTCTGTTAGTGGAAATATGAATAATTCAGTATCTAGAATATATGAATATTGGGGTGTTCTGGTAGGAAGTGTTGACAATATGAATGGCTCAGCTTCTATTTATGGCGCGGATATAAAGGGCAGTTATAATACGAATAGATTTGGACCATTGTTTGATTTTAAATTAAAATCAGGAATTGGCTTTTGTGATGTCGTCTCTGTAAACCTCTTACAATCTTGTCCTTGTTCTGTCCCTCAAGATTTCTCCATCAATTGTAGTGATGCGTCATTGATGACAAACGATAGCATTTATATCTGCGAAAATCGTCCACATTGTACGTTGAGTACAGATTCGTGGGCAACATCAGGAAATAATTTTGAATACATTTGGTATAAGGATGGTGTGCCGGGTGCTGCCATGGTGGCGAACGAATCTGCCGACTACGCGGTGAGCGACGCAGGCGAATATAAGATTTTGGTTCGCGACAAAGACGTCCCTGATGTAACTGCCTGCCAAATGGAAAAGACAGTGACAGTGTTATTGAACCCAATTCCTACTGTTATTGTAAGTGGTGGTGGAGAATATTGCGAAGGTGAAGATATAGATAACCCTATAACGTTTACAATGACGGGGGAGCCGAGGTTTAGGGTATATTGGGAGGAAACGAAGGAAGGCGGCGTCACTACGACGAAAAATAAACACTCGAGGGACTATACGGTGGAACTAACGCCTCCGACGGAGGTCGGCGAGTACACCTATACACTGAAGTCGGTGATAGATGATGGTAATTGCAAGAACGAGAGCGTGACTGGTACGGCAACGATAACAATCAAGCCGATACCATCAGTAGCGTTAACTTCGGATCCTGATCCAGCAGAAATCTACGAAGGCGAACCCGTTGTTTTAACTGCGCAAAGTGACTATCCAGGTGCATCGTTTGCATGGAGTGGTCAGGAGAGTGGTTCGGGTGCGATAAAGACGTTGACAAGTGCAAGTCAAAGTGGTACATACGGGGTAACGGCTTTCTTAAATGGGTGCTCGTCAAAATCTGAATATGTGACGGTAACAATAAATCATGCCTCTTTAGATGTGATAGACTTTCCAGAAAATTTTACCATCTCTGAAGATGAAGCGTTGTCAATAATTGATTTGTCAACATATTTTATTACAGAAGCACCTTCTTTGATCTCATACTCGGTACAATCTTCTGACAAGAAAATTGTATATCCGGTGTTGGTGGGCAATAAATTGGATTTTATTCAATATGGAACGGGAACAGCAATTATTGATGTCTCAGCTTCCCTAGGGGATAAAACAATAAAAAAATCTTTTACTATCACAATAAATCCTGTAACGTTGCCTCAAACGTGTGACTTATCAGTCGTTCCAAGTGTTACCAATGTATCATGTTTCGGCGGCGAAGATGGTAAGATAGAACTTTCTGTTTCGGGTGGCATTGAACCATATCAATATAAATGGAACACTGGACGTACAAGTAATGGCATTTATTCAGTTCCTGCAGGAGAGTATTCCGTACTAGTAAGAGATTCAGTCGGTTGTACCACAACAAGTACGTTCACTATTGAGGAACCTGCGGAAATCGTTGTTACTGAAAATATTACAAATCCAACTTGCGGAAATTCAAATGGTGCGATTTCCATCACGGTTGAAGGTGGAACAGCTCCTTATACGCAACGCTGGTATTCAGGCAACGGCAATACAATAGAATCGCTCGAAAACCTGCAAGGTGATGTATATGAAGTTGTTATAGTCGATAAAAATTCTTGCAAACTGCGTAAGACCTACGCTTTGCAGGAAAGTGGTGCACCAGCGATTTCGCTTGTGGCCGTGGGTTCATCAAAATGTGATGAAGCGACGGGTAACTGCGAAATAGAGATTTCGGGCGGTGTTCAGCCATACGCGGTTGTTTGGAGTGATTCAACAGTTGTATGGAATGAAAACAAACGTCCTGCCTTGCTTCCCGGAATCTATACGGTAACGGTAAGCGATGAAACAAATTGTCGTAGCGTTTTCAATGTTGAGGTTCCGACGGTTCCGTTCCGTCAGCCAGAAATTGCTTTAGTTACTGTTGGTGAGGAATCAGGTCAAAACCTTGTGGTTTGGCAAAAACCCGAAACCGATGTGATCGATCATTACACGATTTGGCGCGAAGGCGATGAATATGGAAAATATGATAAGTTAGGTACGGTTCCGTTCTCCGAAACGAGTATCTTTGCCGACCCCGATGCTGATATTATGGTACAATCTTGGCGTTACAAGATTTCGGCTACCGATGCGTGTGGCAACGAGTCGCCGTTGAGCAAGGAGCATAAGACAATTCATTTGCAAAAAAATCGCGGCTTGGATGGTGAAGTAAATCTTGTGTGGGATTGTTACGAAGGTGTTGAGTACGCTTCGTATCTCATTTATCGGCAGACAAAGACAAAAGTCGAATTATTCAAGAAGGTGTCGGCAAGTTTGAACCGCTATACCGACTTGAATCCTCCGACAGACGTGATTGGCTACTATGTAGCAATTCAATTGCACGATACGGTTGATGTTAACAAACCATTGAAGGCAGAAAGCGGACCTTTCATTATTGCAATCAGCAACATAGCAGAATTGGAAAATTATGTTGATGCAATTGATGAAATTTCTGAAAATCTGGCTATTGTGTATGCGAATGAGAAAAACATTATTGTTAACTCTACAGAACAAGCAAATGTTTTGGTATTCGACATCACTGGTCAATTGGTCGCTCAACAAGAGGCACAGCAACTAACGGTAGTTCAGGTAAAAACAGCTGGTGTGTATATTGTAATTGTGGGCGAAAATGTTTATAAGGTTTCTGTACAATAACGGTGGTTTTGTAGAGATGTGCCATGGCGCGTCTCTACTGCTAAACTTGAAATTATAAATGAGAAGAAGGGGATTCCCGAGAGCGGAACCCCTTTTTTTGTCAGTCAAACTGACAATCTGTCAATAAAATTTCAATGGCACGCATATTGACAAATGGCGTACAACGAAATTTTTGTAGAACGTAAAATATAAAAGTATGCAAACAGGTAAAATTGGTGTAACCACCGAAAACATTTTTCCAGTTATCAAAAAATTCCTTTACTCTGACCAGGAGATTTTTTTACGTGAATTGGTTTCAAATGCCGTTGATGCTACGCAAAAGTTGAAGACGCTTGCAAAACTTGGCACATACAGCAAAGATTTGTCGAATGCGACAGTGCGAATTTCTATAGACGAAAAGGCAAAAACCATCACTATTTCCGACGACGGTATTGGTATGACCGCCGAAGAAGTTGACAAATACATCAACCAAATTGCATTCTCGGGAGCCGACGAGTTTTTGAAGAAATTTGAAGGTAAGGCTGAGGCCATCATAGGTCACTTCGGACTTGGTTTCTACTCGGCATTTATGGTCGCAAGTTCGGTAGAAATTCTTACAAAATCATATCAGGAAGGTGCCAAGGCTGTAAAATGGACGTGCGACGGCAGTCCTAACTTCACGATTGACGAAATCGAGAAAGAGAACGTCGGAACCGACATCGTACTTCACATTGATGCTGATGCTGAGGAATATCTGAAAAAAGAACGCATTGAGGAACTTTTGAAGAAATACTGCAAATTCTTGCCTATTCCTATCGTTTTTGGCAAAAAACAAGAATGGAAAGACGGCAAATACGTTGATACTGACGAAGATAACCAAATCAACAACACAACGCCTGCGTGGACAAAGAAACCAGCCGACTTGAAAGATGAGGATTATCAGAATTTCTATAGGGAACTCTATCCAATGGCCGACGATCCATTGTTCTACATCCATTTGAACGTGGATTATCCGTTCAATTTGACGGGTATTTTGTACTTCCCGAAAATCAGAAACAATTTCGAAGTGCAGAAAAACAAAATTCAATTGTACTGCAACCAAGTATTTGTAACCGACTCGGTTGAAGGCATTGTTCCCGACTTTTTGACATTGTTGCATGGTGTACTTGACTCGCCGGATATTCCGCTGAACGTGTCACGTAGCTACTTGCAAAGCGATAGAAATGTGAAACAGATTTCAAATCACATCACGAAAAAGGTTGCCGACCGTTTGCAAGACATTTTCAAAAACAATCGTGAGGAATTTGAGAAAAAATGGGACGATTTGAAATTGTTCATCACATACGGTATGTTGAGCGAAGAGAAGTTTTACGACAGAGCAAAGGACTTCGCACTATTCAAAAACGTTGATGGCAAATTCTTTACTTACGAAGAATACAAGACGTTGATAAAAGACAATCAGACCGACAAGAACGGAACACTGATTTATTTGTACGCCAACGACCCTGAAAAACAATACAGCTACATTCAAAAAGCCAAGAATAAGGGCTACGACGTGTTGTTAATGGACGGTCATTTGGATTCTCACCTGATTAGCCAGTTGGAACAAAAATTCGAGAAAGTGTCGTTCACCCGTGTCGATGCCGACATTATTGAAAACTTGATCAAGAAAGAGGATTTGCAGGAATCAAAACTGACGAAAGAGGAAAAAGACGATTTGTCAGTCGTATTCTCATCACAGGCATCGAAAGATTTTATGGTTCAGTTCGAAAATCTTTCTGCCGACGAAGCCCCGATAATTGTTACGCAATCGGAATATATGCGTCGTATGAAAGATATGGCACAAATGAATCCGGGAATGAGTTTCTACAACCAAATTCCCGATTCCTACAATTTGATTGTGAACGCAAACCATCCGTTGATTACCAAAATCAATGCCGACAAGATTGCCGCCACAAAGGAAAATCTTGACAAAATCAACAACGACCTGAAACCGTTGAAAGACGAAAAGCAGAAACTCGAAGATGCGAAGAAAGGCAAGAAAGACGAGGAAATTCCAGCAGCCGACAAAGAACAATTGGAGTCAGTAACCAAGAAAATTGGCGAACTGGAAGACCAAAAGAAAAATGCCTTGACTGAATACGGCAAATCGAACAAGACGGTAAAACAATTGATTGATTTGGCGTTGATTTCAAACAATATGCTGAAAGGCGAAGACCTTGAGGAATTTGTAAAACGAAGCATCAGTTTGTTGTAATTGATACAAATATTTTGATTTGAAGAGCCACAGTGATGTGGCTCTTTTTTTTGAAGCTTTCTTTAATACGGATCAACATTTATCAAAAATGTCGTTGTTTTATATTCTTCCATAGACGTTATGGCATTCATATACTTGCGCACTTCGTTGCGTACAGCTGCAAAAGCCATATTACGAGGAACTTTCAATACAATGTCTTGCATATACAAGGTTTGCAGTCGGGGGATTGGCGGATAGGTAGGACCAAGCACCATAATTCCCTGAATTTTTCGCAAATCGTCGGCAATGATTTTTGCTGCATATTCAGCTTTTTCCTTGTCGCGATGCTTTACCGTCAATTTTATCATTCTTGTAAACGGCGGATACCAGAACTTGCTTCGTTCCACCATTTGCGAATCCAATAATGCTTGATAATCGTTGTTCTGAACGTATTTCAAGATAGGATGCTCTGGCTGATACGTCTGAATATACACGTGTCCCTGCGTTTCGCTCCGCCCTGCTCGCCCTGCCACTTGCACCATCAGTTGATAGGCCCGCTCAAAAGCCCTGAAATCGGGAAAACTCAGCATACCATCGGCATTCAGAATGCCAACCATTCCGACATTCTCAAAGTCTAACCCCTTGGTAATCATTTGCGTACCAACAAGAATGTCTATTTCTCTCTGTTCAAACTTATCAATCAATTCCGTGTAGGCATTCTTTCCTCTCGTAGTATCCAAGTCCATTCGGGCAACCTTGGTATTCGGAAAAATCTGCTTCAACGTGTCTTCTATCTTCTCCGTTCCAAAACCGACAAGACGCACGTCTTTCCCGTGACATTCGGGACACTCTGCCGAATAGCGCATGGCAAAGCCGCAATGGTGGCAGACCAGCATATTTGAGAACTTGTGATACGTGAGACTAACGTCACAGTTGACACACTGCGGCACATGCCCACAATCGGGACATTCCATATAGGGCGAAAAGCCGCGGCGATTCTGAAACAGAATAATCTGTCGCTTTTCGTCAAGATTCTCTTTTATTTTCTCCAGCAACGTCTTACTAAACACGTCATCCTGCATTCGTAGGTGTTTTCGTTCAGTACGCAGGTCAATCAAGTGAATAATGGGCAACGGAGCCGTCGTATGGCGTTGCGTGAGTTCCACCAAACCGATACGTTTCGACAACACGTTGAAATACGTTTCCATACTTGGCGTGGCAGTTCCCAAGAGCAACTTGGCATTATGCTTTTGTGCCAGGATATACGCCATATCGCGTGCATTGTAGCGTGGCGACGGGTCATATTGCTTGAACGAGGTTTCGTGTTCCTCATCCACGATAATCAATCCTAAATCATTGAAAGGCAAAAAGATAGACGAACGAACGCCAAGAATTATCTTATATGAATTTTCGGTATTTGTCAATAAATTGTTCCACACTTCTATGCGTTCATTGTCGGAGAAACGAGAATGATATACACCAACCTGATTTCCGAAAACATTACGCAATCTGTTGATTATCTGTGAAGTAAGTGCGATTTCAGGAAGCAAGTACAGCACTTGTTTCTTTGCATCAAGCATTTTCTGAATCAGGTGGATATATACCTCGGTTTTTCCACTCGATGTTACACCATGAAGCAGACACGTTTGTTTTGTCTCAAAGGTTGATTGTATTTCTTGTAACGCAATCGTCTGTTTGTCACTCAATTGTGCCAAACCTTTTATAGGCGAATGGGTTTTAAAACGAGAAACAACCCTGTTTTCGAACAGCACAATCTCTTTTTTCTGCAATTCCGAGAGCACTTGTGGTGTCGTTTGCTTCAGCAATTCGGATTTTTCTACGGCGAAATCGTCCTTCGTCTTCTGTCTTGCGTATAAATCAAGCAGTTTCAGAAACAATTCCTGTTGTTTTGCCGCCTTTGAAACTTTGGCAAATGCCGTGTTTACAAATTCTTTATCGCTGGGCGACTGAGCAAACCTGACGAACGTCTTTATTTTTGGCTTATACTGACTTGAAATTGATTCCCCCACGCTAATTGCGTCGAGAGCCACAAGTCGTTGCGTAAGCGTTGCTACAGACTTTTTTCCGAGCATTTTTGCCAAATCGAGCATGGTCATTCCCTGATTTTTTTCAATCAGAAGAAATGCATCTCGCTCAGTTTCCGTCAAGAGCATACAATCAAAATCGGGATTTACCGAAAGGATTGCCTCACTCTCCAACTTCAATCCCGACGGCAAGGCGGCTTTCATTACCTCGCCACGGTTACACATATAGTAATCCGCCATCCAGTCCCACAACTGCAACTGCGTTTGGGTAACAATAGGAATTTCGTCGAGTACCGAATCTATCGCCTTGACGGTGGGCGTATTGGGTTTATTATTGTGAATGGCATACACAATGGCAGTGTACATCTTTCTTGTCCCCAACTGTACCACGACACGACAGCCGATTGCAACAGCCGTATGCAAATGTGTAGGGACAAGATATGTATATAGTGGAACTGCCAAAGGCAAAATTACGTCCACATACAAATCCGTTGTCTGCTCGCTATTT
>JAEEGG010012198.1_pt1 | contig 18584 bp, 12 predicted proteins | sample 9134161 | NCBI WGS metagenome assembly JAEEGG01 (sample SAMN16246543, study PRJNA631951) | gut metagenome | biome: gut microbiome; feature: rumen; material: CR-attached | host: Bos | place: Iran: Karaj | collected 2018-10 | reverse complement strand
ATGCATTTGGATACGACCAGCCTCACGGAGATGGTGCGGTTTTGGTGGATAACTGGTATCATGCGGGGCAGGACGACAGTCAGGCAGGAGCATGGTTATCGACCTCCGGTAAGCTGGAATATGCCATTGGCGAGAGTGAGGAGAACAGGGTTTGGGATGCCTTGGACTCTGGCTTCGAAATCAGTACCTATGAGGCATATGCCAGAGCCATGAAAAAGATTGCATATTATGGTAAAACGGATGGCGCAAGCGAGCCCGTCCAGATTCCTTGGGCCGTGGTGCTGATTGTTCCGGCCGTCATTGCTGCAATCTATGCAGGTGTTAATATGAAGCAGGCTCCCGGAAAGGATACGACGACTTCCACAACCTACGTTCCCGGCGGTAGGGGGAACATGAACGTCCAGAGGGATGACTTCATCCGTAAGAACGTTACGAAGGTGAAGATTGAGACAAGCAGCTCGAGAAGCGGAGGCGGCGGAAGCTATGGACATCATACCAGCAGCGGCGGCTTTAGCCATGGCGGCGGCGGACACAGAAGATAAATTCAGTCAGCCGTCAGGGACAAACGCATAAGACAAATGAACATACAAAAAAAGCATCCACGTGACGGCATGGATGCTTTTTTATGGTTTCATTAAAATGCAATTTCGACTGCTTCGATACGAATGACGATTAAGCCATCTCGTTAACTGCCTTGCTAATGCGAGCTACTTTTCTAGCAATGTTGTTCTTGTGATAAACGCCCTTAGAACCAGCCATCTCGATTACCTTGGTAGCAGAAGCAAGCTCAGTCTTTGCAGCTTCCTTGTCGCCAGCCTCGATTGCAGCGAAAACCTTCTTGATTGCGGTCTTAACGCCAGATCTGATAGCCTTGTTTCTCTCGGCATTTACGCGCGCTACGGAAATTCTCTTCTTTGCGGACTTAATATTAGCCAATGTAGTATACCTCCATTTGATAATTAAACATATGTTTCGGAATTGTTTACATAGCCAGACACGGAGGACTAATGCAAACATACTCTTGTAGTTTAGGTAATTATTTTACTTTTGTCAATACATAAATTAGAAAAATTTGCAAAAAATAGGGATAATTCTTAAGGAAGAGAGGTTGAAAGGGAATCGGGCATGAATTCAAGTGACATAAGGACGGATTTGGCTTTGGAAGCGAGGGAGAGTGTTGTCAATGCGGGAGAGAACCTGCGTGGCGTGCGGACGGAGGAATACGAATATGAAGAGGCAGGGGTATGCGTGACAAAGGTGTACGTGGATACCAAAAATGCGGCCAGCAGATTAGGCAAGCCGATCGGAATTTATGTTACCATGGAGGCGGAGTCCCTGGGCGAGCCGGACGAGGGCTATCACCGAGAGATCTCCCTGTGCTTTGCAGAGGAATTACGGGAAGTGATCTTAGAGGAAAAGGATGCTTCGGAAAGCTCCATCTTGGTCGTGGGCTTAGGAAACAGGGACGTCACGGCAGATGCCTTGGGGCCGCAGGTGCTGGATAACCTGTTTGTTACAAGGCATATGGTAAAGCTTTATGGGAAAGCGGCCGTAGGGGGCGAATCCGCTCGGCTGATCAGTTGCCTTGAACCTGGCGTTATGGCGAAAACGGGCATGGAGACGGCAGAAATCATCGGCGGCGTTGTTCGAGAGACGAAGCCTGATCTTGTCATTGTCGTGGATGCCCTTGCGGCGAGAAGCACAAAACGCCTGAACCGAACCATACAGATCACCAACACGGGGATTCAGCCGGGATCGGGCGTAGGAAATCATAGAAATGCGCTGACGAGGGAAAGCCTTGGCGTGCCTGTCGTTGCGGTTGGGGTGCCGACCGTTGTCGATGCAGCGACTATCGTTGGGGATGCCATGGAACGTTTTCTTGGGACCGAGACCGTTTTTCGAAGAAGTGCGCTGGCAGAGCTACGGAACATGTATATGACGGGAAAGGACGTGGATGAGGTCATAAAACGAATGAGCTACACAATTTCGGAGGGGATCAACGTTGCGCTCAAGGAGAATGGGTCAGAGGCGGCGAAGGATGTGAATAAGGAAGAGGATCATCGATAGTGTCATTGTAAAAGATGGATCAAAAGGCGAGGAATGAAAAAAAGAAATCAAAAGAGTGCAATAAAAGGGTGCATAGAGAGAAACCGCTTGGCATAGAATGAAAAGAGCATCGCAGCCAGGAGGAATATGGAAAGGAAAAAGGTCAGGTGGGGACTCTTTTTACTGGCGGTACTTCTGTGTATTTGGGCAACGCACAGAGCTGCCGAGAAGGTGCGGGAGCGATGGGAAGCCCGAAAGAAGGAAAGTCTGTTTTGTTGTCTGCAGGTGATGCTTCAAAAAAGTGTAGAAGAAACCATGGCACCGAACCTGTGCCTTCGAAGCACGTGGCCCATGGAATGGCTATGGCAGGACGCATTGTCATTTTTGGCTCCCGTCATGACGATGGACTTGGACGGGCCCTATTGCGAGGTAAACGGCGACGGGCCTTCCGTGGGTGAAGGGGCAGCCTCGCTTTTGGATGCGTTAAGCCAAGAGAACCCCTTTTGGGAAGCTGAAAGGGAAAATACGGAATATGCGGAGGTTGGGAGAAGGAAGGGAGAGGAAAATGCCTCAATTAGACTGGATTTAGAAGAGGGGCCGAGACAATCCATGTCTGGACTGGGCGAGATAAGTCAAGCAGAACCAGACTTGGAGAAATGGAATCAAACGGAGCCGGGTCGGGAAGGGTTAATGCCAGAGGAGCCAGGGCGAGAAAGGTTAGTGTCGGAGGAGCCAGGGCAGGAAGAATTAATGCAGGAAGAATTAATGCAGGAAGAATTAATGCGGGAAGAAATAAAGCAAGACGGGCTGACGCAGGAAGGGCTTTTGCCTAATAAGGTGCGCACCATATCCGCGGACGCCATGAGCACCTATGAAGAGCTTGTAAAAAATTTTTATGTCATAGATTCGACCACCATGGCAGACGCATCCCTTTTGGATGCGGGGCGTTTTTCCGCGAAGGACTTGACCATCGACATAACGGCGGATGGCCCACAGATTTTAATCTACCACACGCACTCTCAGGAGGCCTATGTGGACTCGGAAATAGGCGATGCAAGTCAGACGGTGGTCGGCGTTGGAGACGAGCTGACAAGGATTCTTACGGAGCGTTATGGCTATCAGGTATTCCATCATACGGGCGTCTATGACCTGCCATCCAGAAACGGGGCGTACTCAAGGGCACTGCCGGAGCTGGAGAAGATCCTTTCGGAGAATCCTTCCATTCAGGTCGTCATTGATTTACATAGGGACGAGATGCCTGAGAAGGTGCATCTTGTCACGGAAATTGACGGTAAGCAGACGGCTCGCTTTATGTTTTTTAATGGGATTAGCAGGACGCGAAAAACAGGGGAGCTGGAATATCTGTTCAATCCCTATTTGGAGGATAATTTAGCGCTGTCCTTTCAGCTCGAAAAGGCAGCACAGGAGTATTATCCTAATTTGACCCGAAAGATCTACCTCAAGGGATACCGCTACAACATGCATATTTGCCCCAAAACGCTCCTGATTGAGCTGGGGGCGCAAAACAATACCTTTGAGGAGGCAATCAACGCCTGTGAGCCCTTGGCGAGCCTTCTGAACCTCGTGCTGTCAGGGAAGGAGCGAGAGACGTTCCCCTGACCCTGAAAACTATGGACAATCTATCTTTTTTCTGTTAGAATAATAGTTCAAGTAACATTCAGAATGACTAATGGAAAAATGAGGTTTTGAACATGTCCCAGATCGATCAGTCGAAAATTCGAAATTTTTGTATCGTAGCGCATATTGACCATGGTAAATCCACGCTGGCAGATCGCATCATTGAGCAGACGGGATTACTCACCAGCCGTGAGATGCAGGCACAGGTGTTGGATAACATGGACCTGGAGCGTGAGCGAGGCATCACCATTAAGGCTCAGGCAGTTCGCACCGTCTATAAGGCGAAAAATGGTGAGGAATATATTTTTAACTTAATTGACACGCCGGGTCACGTAGACTTTAACTATGAGGTCAGCCGCTCACTCGCGGCGTGTGACGGCGCCATCCTGGTCGTGGATGCGGCGCAGGGCATTGAGGCACAGACACTGGCAAACGTGTATTTGGCGTTGGATCATGACTTGGACGTCTTTCCCGTCATCAATAAGATCGACTTGCCCAGCGCGGATCCGCAGCGCGTGATTGAGGAGATCGAGGACGTGATTGGCATTGAGGCGCAGGACGCGCCGTTAATCTCTGCGAAGAACGGCATCAACATCGATCAGGTGCTTGAACAGATCGTACAGAAGATTCCGGCACCCAAGGGGAGCCCCTCCGCACCGCTGAAGGCGCTCATCTTTGACTGCGTATATGATTCCTATAAGGGCGTCATTGTATTTTGCCGTATCATGGAGGGCACCGTGAAGAAGGGTACGGAAATCCTCATGATGGCGACTGGCGCGAAGGAGGAGGTTGTTGAGGTCGGCTACTTTGGAGCAGGCCAATTCATCCCCTGCGATGAGCTCTCCGCAGGCATGGTAGGCTACATTACGGCGTCCATTAAGAACGTGAAGGACACGGCCGTTGGTGATACCGTAACTGACGCAAAGAACCCCTGCAAGGAACCGCTTCCTGGCTATAAAAAGGTGCTGTCCATGGTGTATTGCGGCATCTATCCGGCAGACGGCGCAAAATATCCCGATTTGCGGGATGCATTGGAAAAGCTACAGCTTAATGATGCCTCCCTGTTTTATGAACCGGAGACCTCGATTGCCCTTGGCTTTGGCTTCCGCTGTGGTTTCCTCGGGTTATTACATTTGGAGATCATTCAGGAGCGTTTGGAGAGAGAATATAACCTGGATCTTGTGACGACGGCGCCTGGCGTTGTCTACAAGGTACATAAAACCAACGGTGAGGTGATTGAACTGACCAATCCCTCAAACCTGCCCGATCCTTCTGAGATTGATTACATGGAAGAGCCCATCGTCAACGCAGAGATCATGGTGACCAGCGAATTCATTGGCTCCATCATGACCCTTTGTCAGGAACGGCGCGGTCGTTATCTTGGAACGGAATACATTGAAGCAAACAGGGCACTTTTGAAATATGAGCTGCCGTTAAATGAGATCATTTATGACTTCTTCGACGCTTTAAAGTCGAGATCCAGGGGCTATGCGTCCTTTGACTATGACATTAAGGGCTACGAGCAGTCTAAGCTTGTAAAGCTTGACATTTTGATCAACAAGGAAGAGGTGGATGCGCTGAGCTTTATCGTACACGCGGATTCTGCTTATGAGCGTGGCAGAAAGATGTGCGAAAAGCTCAAGGACGAGATCCCGAGACACCTTTTTGAGATTCCGATTCAGGCAGCCATCGGCGGCAAGGTCATTGCTCGTGAGACCGTAAAGGCCATGCGTAAGGACGTGCTTGCAAAGTGCTATGGCGGTGACATTACCCGTAAGAAGAAGCTTTTGGAGAAGCAAAAAGAGGGCAAGAAGCGCATGCGCCAGATCGGCAACGTGGAGATTCCTCAGAAGGCCTTCATGAGCGTGTTAAAGCTTGATGACAGGGATTAAGACATGGAACAACCAAAAGAGCTGATGCTCTATCTGCACGTACCATTTTGTGTGCGAAAATGTCATTATTGTGATTTCCTCTCGTCGGTGCATACCGATAAGACAAGGGAGAGGTATGTTCAAGCGCTCTGTAGGGAGCTTAGAGAGAGGGGAAAAGAATATTCAGGGAGGATCGTGACCAGCGCCTTTTTTGGAGGGGGAACGCCCTCCCTGCTTTCGCCTGCGCAGATTTCGGAAATACTTGAGACTGCAAGAGAAATCTTCGCCTTTGCAACTAACGCCGAAATTACAATGGAGTGTAATCCCGGGACGATTTCTTTTCAATCTAAGAAAATGGATCAAAAAGGGATGGCTGCGGCAGAAAAGCAAGGGAAGGATGCCTTTGACGAGAAAGAAAAATTGGCAGGGTATCTTGCCGCGGGAGTCAATCGCTTAAGCCTTGGTCTCCAGTCGGCAAATGATGAGGAATTAAAGCTCCTTGGGAGAATTCATGATTTTTATACATTTCTGGAAACCTACCGGCTGGCGAGAAAGGCAGGCTTTACAAACATAAACATTGATCTGATGAATGCATTGCCCGGTCAGACCATGGAGTCCTGGAAGAACACGTTAGAATGTGTTTTGACGCTAACGCCTCCGCCGGAGCATTTGTCCGTCTATAGCTTGATCGTGGAAGAGGGTACGCCCTTTTTTGAATGGAATTCACAAGGGAAATTTACGGGAAAGCTCCAGATTCCTTCCGAGGAGTTAGACCGGAAAATGTATGCCTATACGGGAAAGCGTCTTGCACAGGCGGGATATCAGCAATATGAGATTTCAAATTATGCGAGAGAGGGCTATCCTTGTCGGCACAATTACGGATATTGGACGCGCAAGGAATACTTAGGGTTAGGTCTTGGCGCGGCCTCGCTTCTCGGAAACGTTCGCTATGCAAATGAAACGGATTTAGAGCGATATTTGAAGGATCCTCTTGCGGGCAGAAGTGAGCAAACGCTAAGCCGAAAGGAGCAGATGGAGGAGTTTGCTTTTCTCGGACTTCGCACCATTCGGGGCGTTTCGCGCAGTACGTTTCAGGAGTGCTTTGGCGAGAGCATGGATCAGTATTGGCGTCAGGTGATTGAAAAAAATGTTGCGGACGGACTTTTGATGGATGACGGAGAATTCATCCGCCTGTCTGCAAGGGGGCTGGACCTAGGGAATTATGTCTCCGCACAGTTCTTATTGTAAGGACTTGCAACCTAAAATTTGTCCCCACGTATACTATGTTTAACGAAGGCCGTTTCGGTGAACGTGCGGGAGGCAATGTTGCAAACCTTTCAGCATCCATTAACACCGGAGGAGGAAGCCGGGCAGCTGCGCCTTATGCGGGAGGGAAATCCCGAGGAGGCAAATGCCGCAAGGGAAACGCTAATTGAACGCAATTTGAGGCTGGTGGCTCACGTCATTAAGAAATACCAGATAGCAGAGGAGGAACCGGAAGACCTTTTATCCATTGGAACCATAGGACTCATCAAGGCGATCAACAGCTTTGACGAGGGGAAGGGAAGACTTGCCACATACGCCTGCAGGTGCATCGACAATGAAATTTTGATGCTTCTTCGAAGCAAGAAAAAAACCTCGCGCGAGGTATCGCTTTTTGAGTCCATCGGACAGGATAAGGAGGGCAATGAAATTCAGCTTGTGGACGTCATAGAACAGGGACAGATGGACGTCGCTGATCAGCTGGAGTTGAATGAAAACGTAGGTAAGCTAAGAACTCTTTTGCGAGAGGCGTTAACACCAAGGGAAAGAGAAATACTTTTGCTTCGCTATGGGCTTTTCGACGGGGAGGAGCGAACACAAAGTCAGATTGGAAAGCGGATGGGGATTTCCAGAAGCTATGTCTCACGAATTGAAAAACGTGCCCTGGAAAAATTGCGAAAAGGATTTTGACCGAATGCCTGTTCAAAACAGAAAAAAGATGATAAAATGATAATCAGTAACCATTCCACTTGTACATACGAAAAAAGGGAAAGCTTATGGATCAAGAGAATGCTATTAAGAACAACTCCATAACCTTTGGCGAGATTGCGCTGGCACTGGCAAATGACTATGAAAGTCTTTTCGTGATCGATTCCGAAGACGACAGCTGGGTTGAGTACATTGCCTGGGGTGATAATAAGGAACTGGTAGAAAGAACCTCAGGAGATAATTTCTATGAGGCCGTGATTTATAATTGCCGTGAGCAGGTGGCTCCGGAGGATCAGGAGATGTTTCTCAATTCCTTTAAGAAGGAGACCGTGACAGAGGTACTAAAGAACGGAACCTCATTTTCTTTGAATTATCGGTTAATCATCAATGGTGAACCGCTACATTATTTTTTGAAAACGATTCGCGGAACAGATCATAAGGTGATCATCGGCGTGCAGAACATTGATGCCCAGAGAAAGCGGGAGCTTGTAGCGGACGAGGAGCGAAGAACCTACATGCACATTGCAGGTGCGCTGGCGAGCCGTTATGAAGCGATTTACTATATCAATGTTGAAACAAATGCCTATACCCAATACAGCTCTAGCGATGAATATGCGAAGCTGGGAACGACGAAGCAGGGGGATGATTTCTTTATTGATGCGGCGGATGACATCAAGAAGTACCTCCATCCAGATGATGTCAATCGTGTGATTTATGAGCTGGAAAAGGATAGATTGTTACGTCATTTGGAAGAGGGCGGTTCCATGGCCCTGACCTACCGACAGCTTCTTGGAGACAGAAGTCAGTATGTTACCATGGCCGTAGTTCATCCGAAAAATGACCCCAAGCACATCGTCATGGGTGTTATGAACGTGGATGCGCAGATTCGTCGTGAGCAGTCCATGTTGGCGGAGAGCAAGATTTTTGGGGAAATGGCCCTTGCACTTGCTGTCAGATATGAGGTCATTTATCATGTCAACATTTTGACGGATGAGTATTTGGAGTACAGCGCCAGTGAAAAGTATGCGCGACTGGAGGTAGGTACTAAGGGAGCTGACTTTTTCACGGATTCGCAGGAGAACATGAAGCGGGACATCTATCCCGAGGATCTTCCCATGATGCAGCAGCTCATGGAAAAGAGCTATTTGCTGAAATGCTTGGAGGAATCAGGAAAAATTCTTGTGAGCTATCGGCTTATGCTCGACGGGAGACCGCAGTTTGTATCGCTGTTTGCCGTGCGTCCGAAGGAGGATTCCGATCATATTATTGTCGGCGTGGAAAACATTGATGAAGCGAAGCGCAAGGAGATGGAATTCGAGCGCGCCATCATTTCTGCCACGGATATGGCAAACAAGGATGCTTTGACTGGCATCAAGAATAAGCATGCATATGCAAACATCGAAATGGAACTGGATGACAAGATCAATGATATGACGGCGGAAGCATTTGCCATTGCAGTTTGTGACATCAACGGCTTAAAGCAGGTCAACGATATTCAGGGACATAGCGCAGGAGATGAGTTTATCAAAAATGCCTGCATGCTCATTTGTAATACCTTTAAGCACAGTCCGGTATTCCGTATCGGAGGCGATGAGTTTGTTGTACTGCTCAGGGGAAGCGATTACGAGAATCGATGGGAGCTTTCGAACGGATTCCGTGAAAAGCTGGAAGAGAATAAGCGGAATGGTCTTGTGACACTGGCTTATGGCATCTCAGATTATATTCCCGAGCAGGACATGCGTGTGCAGGATGTCTTTGAACGTGCAGACGCATTAATGTATGACAATAAAAAATGGTTCAAGGGTGAGCCGACGGAAGAAGCGGGCAAGACTGACAAGGCCGAGGACTTTATGCGGTTCTACATCCTCTATGAGCAGCTGGCTGCTGCAATGACGGATCTAAACGGAGTCAACGTACCTCTCATCGAGAAGCTGTTAATTGATATTTCAACGATGTTTCGTCTTTCCAAGGGCGTGACAAGAGTCTATCGCAATCCGCAGGAAGAGAGAACTGGCGGTGGTGAGACCCTGTGCTGCTTTGATACGGGTAAGGAAGGAAAGGAAATCCTATCCTTGCGCGTCGTTACGAAGGTGATGTCCAGCGCAACGCTTACCGTATACATGTCGCCTGACGAAAAACCGCTCACCGAAGAGGAACGGTGGAAGGTGGAGCTCGTCATGAGGACAACCCTGAGCTTTGTCAGCAGAAACCGCTTAAAGGACATGGTGGAAGAACTGACCTATCAGGATGAAAATGGATTCCCGAATTTTAGAAGTCTTAATGCATACGTTATGCGGAATTTGAATAATGACGTTCCGAGAAGGTTGGCATTTTTCCATTATAACCTGCGTCATTTTTCCTTGATCAATCAGGAATTTGGCAGGGATGCCGGCAACGTCATCATGAAAAACCATTTTCAGATGCTAAAGCAGATGATCGGTGAAAACGGTTATCTCATCCGACTTGGCGGTGACAATTTTATCGGTTTATGTGACTTGGAGCGGTTAGAGGAGGTCAAAAGCTTCCTTACGGACGTTGCCGTTCCGTTTGGTGATGGAAATCAAGTGAACCTGTCCACTAAGGCAGGCATTTACGTCACCATGGAAGGGGAGATCATTCGCAATCCGAGTGATTTCATGGAAAAGATCATTTCGGCTTACCGCGTTGCTCAGAGCGGAACCAAGGATCACTTTGTCTATTATGACGACTCCCTCCTGCTTAGGAGAGAGCAGAGCATGCGTGTGCAGCAGCTGTTCCCGCTGGCCATGAGGGCACAAGAATTTCATCCGTTTTATCAGCCGAAGGTTAATATCCTGACTGGGGAGATGGAAGGCGCGGAGGCGCTCTGTAGATGGTTCCATGACGGAAGGATCGTTCCGCCGGTTGAGTTTATTCCGATGCTGGAGCAGACCAGCGATATTTGTAGGCTGGATCTTTATATGCTGGAGCATGTCTGCATGGATCTGCGCCGCTGGCTGGACGAGGGGATGGAAATTGTGAGAGTTTCCGTGAATTTCTCACGAAAGAATATCATGAACTCTGGACTTTCCAAAACAATAGCAGAGATTGTGGATCGCTACCGGATTCCACATAAGTACATCGAGATCGAGCTTACGGAGACGACCACGGACGTCGCATTTAGTGATCTAAAGCGTATCACGGGAGCGTTACATGCGCTTGGCTTTTATACCTCCGTGGACGACTTTGGCGTGGGCTTCTCATCTTTGAATTTAATTCGTGACATCCCTTGGAATGTCTTAAAGATCGATCGAAGCTTTTTGCCGATTCAAGGTGATGACGAAAAGAGTACCAGAAACGTCATGTTCAGACACGTGGTCTCCATGGCAAGGCAGTTGGGGCTGGAGTGTATTGCAGAGGGCGTAGAAACGGAGAAGCAAATTCAGGTTTTGCGTGAAAACAACTGCGAGCTTGCGCAAGGGTATTTCTTTGATAAGCCGCTTCCGAAGGACGAATTCGAGTTAAGGCTGTCCAACAAAAAATATGATGTTTCGCTTGTAATTTAGGATCCATTCAGTTATAATTAATTCATTCTATCCGTCACGGATTTCCGCGAACGAATCCGTGACGGAATTCATGTCTGTTGTTTCATTCTTATAGGCGACGCCATGATATATCGTGGCGCATGCATTCAAGGAATCGTTTTTTGGCGGTTCAAATCCCATTTGTTAACTAAATGCGGAGGAGTGTTTTTGTGTACTTTTTTATTGATAACGATCTATTCAATTCTTCGATAAATTGAGTTGAGAGGAATGAAGCATACTATTGCGAAGCAACTTATAAGCGAAATGAAATGAGTCGAGAGGAATGAAGCAAATTTTATTGCGTAGCAAATGATCGCGAAGCGATGAAAAGAAGGAGGAGATATATTGTATAGTACCATTTTATCAGGAGCACTGATGGGAATCCATGCAAGCATGGTGCAGGTCGAGGTGGATGCAACCTCTGGCTTGCCTTCCATGAGCATGGTGGGATCCCTTGGCAGCGAGGTGAGGGAGTCGCGGGAGCGTGTCATGGCGGCGCTAAAAAATGCTGGTATTGACATACCGCCTAAGCACGTCACCGTCAATTTGTCGCCTGCGGATCTTAGAAAGGAAGGGACGGCCTATGACCTTCCCATTGCCATTGGCATGCTGGAGGCGCTGGGCTTTTTCCCGGAGGGAAGCGCCAAGGGAATTTTGTTTTTGGGGGAGCTTGGCCTAAACGGAGAAATCCGCACCGTCAGAGGCGTTTTGCCAATCGTTCGGGAAGCAGCCGCCATAGGCATTTCGGAGTGTATTGTTCCGGAGGTAAATGCAGCGGAAGGGGCAGTCATTCCAGGCATCCGCGTGCGCGGCGCAAAGGATTTGGAGCAGGTCATGGTCTTCCTTTTGGCAAAGGAGAAGGAACGGGAGAACATCCTTCCCATCAAACAGGTTTCCGTGGATAAGCTGTTTCAAAAAGACATTTTACGATCAGGCAATGACTTCTCTGAGGTGAAGGGACAGGAGACCGCAAAGCGCGGTGCAAAGATTGCTGCAGCAGGCTTTCACAATCTCTTAATGCTCGGACCACCCGGTGCAGGAAAATCCATGATCGCAAAAAGAATTCCCGGCATCATGCCGCCGCTGACACTGGACGAGAGCCTTGAGGTGACGGCGATTTACAGTGTGGCGGGACAGCTGGGAGAACGAGCCCTGATGACACAAAGGCCCTTTCAGAGTCCGCATCATACGATTTCATCGCCGGCCCTGACGGGGGGAGGCGTGATCCCACGGCCCGGCATTATTTCTTTATCCCATCGAGGCGTCCTGTTTCTGGACGAATTACCCGAGTTTCAGAGAGCGAGCCTGGACAGCATGCGTCAGCCCATGGAGGATAAGCAGGTTCAGATTACCCGAACAGGGGGGAATTTAATTTACCCTTCGGATTTTATGCTGGTCTGTGCCATGAACCCATGTCCCTGTGGCTATTTCCCGGATAGAAATCGTTGCCGCTGCACGGAGCCGCAGATCAAACGCTATGCAGGCCATGTTTCTGGACCCATTTTGGATCGTATTGACCTTTGCGTGGAATTGCAGGCCGTAGGCGTGGAAAGCCTGCAAAAGGAAGCCTGTGGGGAGAGCAGCGAAGAGATGAGAAAACAGGTGGAGAAGGCCCGAAAAATCCAGATGGAACGCTTTCAGGGAACGGCATATCGATTTAACGGAGACATTCAGGCGGCCGACATGGACAGGTTTTGCTATCTGGGAGAGGCAGAAAAGCGCTGCATGAAAAAGCTCTATGAAGAAATGGGACTTAGTGCGAGATCCTATCATCGCATTCGAAAGGTTGCAAGAACCATTGCTGATCTCCAGGGAGAAGACCGCATTCGGACGGAGCATCTGCTAGAGGCAGCCATGTATCGTCCGGCGCAGGAGGTCTGGAAGACATGACGTCATAAGGTAAGCATATCATGGGGCAGCTGGTCAAGGCATAAGTAAAAAAGTGGATGAAAGATAACGCAAGATCAAAAGAGGTAACGGGAAATAAGAGGGAACAACAGGTAATCACGGGAAATCAAAGAAAAACACAGGCAAACACAAGTGATCATGGGAAATCAAAGAAGGCACAGGCAAACACAAGTAATCACAAAAAAGGAAGGAAAATGCATGGGGGATTTACAAAAGGAACAACTATATTACGTTCAGTGGCTTGCAAGTCAATATGAACTTTTTGGAAAACTGCAACGAAGGGTATTGGAGGCGTATCCTGATCCGAGGGAGATTTTTCAGGTATCGAAGGAGCGATGGGAGGAGTTGCTTCCGGAAAAGCAGGCGGGACTTCTATGGAAACGCTGTCAGGCGGAAAGCATGGCTGCCATGCAGGAACAATATGAAAAGCTACGGGAGCAGGGGATTTCCTTTGTGACACGCGAACAGGAGGAATATCCAAGGCGGCTTAACGATATTCCGGATCCACCATTGGGACTATACTACAAAGGAGGATTGCCGGATGGTGACAGCCTCGCGGTGGCTGTCATTGGATCTAGGGATTGTTCGGAATATGGAAGCTATGTGGCAAGGCATTTGGGGTGCTGTCTGGGAGAACAAGGGATTTCGGTTATTAGCGGCATGGCAAGGGGAATTGACGGCATCAGTCAGCAGGCGGCATTGGAGGCAGGCGGAGATTCCTTTGGCGTTCTTGGCTGCGGCGTCGACGTCTGTTATCCGCAGTCCAATCAAAGGCTATATCAAACACTGATGGGTCATGGCGGCATTCTTTCCGAGTATCCGCCCGGAACGCAGCCCATCGCCCGCAATTTTCCATCCAGAAATCGCATCGTCAGCGGTCTGGCTACGGCGGTCGTGGTCGTTGAGGCGGCGCTGAAAAGTGGGACGAGCATTACGGTCTCCATGGCGCTGGAACAGGGCAGAGAGGTGTATGCCGTGCCAGGCCGCATCACGGACAGATTGAGCGATGGCTGCAATCGCCTGATCAAACAAGGGGCGGCTGTTTATACGGATCCGGAGGGCTTTCTGGAGGAGCTTAGGGAAACCTATTTTCTCCAATCTGTCAGCCCGACAAAAAAGAAGGCAAAAAAGGGAAAAGAGCCAGACCTTCGGGAGGATTTGCTGTCCCTCTGGAAGCAGCTTGAGCATACGCCCAAAACCGTGGAGGAGATATTACATGGTCTTGAAGCTTCGATATCCGTTCAGGATTGCACCATAAAGCTCATGGAGCTGGTATTATCGGGGCATGCAAAGCAAGTGTCGTCAGGGCATTTCTGCAAGGCATAGAACATAGGACGACAGGGGAAAAGCATGGTTCCATCTGGCGCTTTCATGGAATCCATGTTATAATCACTTTATATCGACAAGGAAACGATCATTCCGTAAGGTCATGTGATAAAAAGCTAAGAGGGTTAAGGGTGACGAGAATATAAGGTTTTGTTATCCTGGGATCATGGAAATTTGCGGAAGATAAAGTAAATAGAGGAATCAACGTCGGAGAATTGCGAGGTTAAATCATGTCAGAGATAGAACGCTTAAAGGAAATTGTAGAGAAACTACGGGCAAAGGACGGGTGTCCTTGGGACAGGGAGCAGACACATGAAAGCCTAAAGCCTGAGGTCATTGAAGAAGCAGCGGAGGTAATCTGCGGAATCAATATTTTATCGGAGACAGGCGATGCGGAAAACCTAAAAGAAGAGCTTGGAGACTTGCTGTTACAGGTCATGTTTCACGCCGTTCTTGCGGAGGAGGAAGGACTCTTTACCTTTGAGGACGTCGCAAGAACCATCAATGAAAAAATGGTTCGCCGGCATCCGCATGTTTTCAGCGGCGTAAATTTTGCATCGGATGAGGAACGGCATGCGGCATGGGAGAAGATTAAAAAGCAGGAAAAGGCGGGCAAGGAATGGTATGCGGATTACCTTCCTGCGGCATTTGCTGAGGCGAGCGCACTGGTAGAAATTGCCAAGAAGCGCAAAGAGAAATCGCATGCAAAGAATGGAACATAAAAAAGATAGCGGGATAATATAAAGCATGGATGGGGATGCTCCAGAGTTGCTGGCCTTTCGACCTGCTTTTACTGTCCGGTTTTTAAAATATGTATATAAACAGTGAAATTATTCAGTCGTTTACTGTCGGATTCCTTGATTTGACGAGCAAACAGTGATATGCAACTGGCTTTTTTTATTGATTGCTATTTAGACAGTAAATTTTAGACATTATGAACTGTCTAAATAAAAAAAATATAAACGGGACAGTGAAATTATGAAAATAATCACTGTTTGGAAAGTCTTTTTATAAACGGAACAGTGTTTCTAAAGAAACTATGATTGTCCAAAACGAAAAAACGGAATCCAAACAGTGAGAAAGGCTAAAAAGTTTGCACAAGAGATTAAAATTGGTTCTAGACAGGCAAGAAACACATTTGTAGAAAGAAAAAAACGAACAAACATAATGTGTGAAGATAATGATTCCATGACTATGATGCATTAGTATAACGGGGAGAGTAAAGGACATGAAAAAGGCAGGAAATTTTGTATCAGACATTCATATAGAGGATTATGCGGCGCAGTATGAAGAACTGCAGGCGACGGCCGATGACATGATCTTTCTTGGGGGAAGGGAAACGCAGTCCTTAAATGGCGAATGGCATTATGCAGTTGATCAGTATGATACCTGCATTCGTCAACAGTGGTTTTTAGAGAAAAGCGTGGATCAAAATGGCTTTACCTTTCCGCTGGATTATTCCTTCGAGGAATGGCCCATGATGGAGCTTCCGACCTGTTGGAATGTTAAAGATCCCATGTACCTTCTGTATGAAGGAAGCATGATCTTTACAAGAATCTTTACATGGGATGAGAACGAAGGGGAAGATGTTTATTTACGCATTGGCGCGGCAAATTACTTGGTGCGCGTGTTTGTCAACGGAAAGTATCTAGGGATGCATAGGGGCAGCTCTACGCCAGCGTTTTTTCGCCTGACGGAAGTGTTGAAAGACAAGAATCGTATTCTGTTACAGGCAGACAGCACGAGGTGGCCTGTGCAGGTTCCGACAGAAAATACGGACTGGTTTAATTATGGCGGAGTTTATCGTGACATTGAACTGATTCGCGTGCCGAAGGTTCATATTAAAAATTTCTGTGTAGGGCTTGTACCTGACGGAACCTTTCAACATATCAGCGCTGAAGTAAAGCTTTCAGACGCAGTAAGTGGGTCAGCATTTTTCGAAATCCCTGAGCTTGGTGTGAAGATGGACATTCCCATAGAGCAGGGAATTGGCAAGGTGACACTGGAAGGTAACCCTATGCTTTGGACACCGGAGAATCCTAAACTGTATGACGTAAAGCTTCTGTTTGAAAAGGATGAAGTATCAGACCGCATAGGATTCCGTGAGATCTCCGTACGCGGAAGGGATATTGTTTTGAATGGCAAGCCTATTTTCCTTCGCGGGATCAGTTGTCATGAGGAGAGCGTTCCGAATGGTAAAGCAGTATCTTCGGAGGAGCAGGCGGAGACGATTCGTATCGCTAAGGAGCTTGGCTGCAATTTCATGCGTTTGGCACATTATCCTCATCATGAAAACATGGCGAAGCTAGCGGACGAAATGGGACTTCTTTTGTGGGAGGAAATCCCGGTTTATTGGGCGATTCGGTTTGATCGTGAAAAGACCTATCAGGACGCGGAGAATCAATTGCGGGAACTGATTACGAGGGATCAGAACCGTGCCAGCGTGATTATCTGGTCCGTGGGAAATGAGAACATGGATACGGACGACCGTCTGCACTTTATGAAGTCCTTGGCAGACAAGGCACATGAGATGGATGGAACGAGGCTTGTCTCGGCGGCATGTCTCGTGGATGGCGCAAGGAATGCGATTGCAGACAGGCTTGCGGAAGCTCTTGACATTATTGGCATTAATGAATATTACGGCTGGTATTCACCAGACTTTTCAAAACTGCCGGAGATGCTAGACAATAGCCATCCGGAGAAACCCGTCATCATCACGGAATTTGGGGCAGATGCCCTCGCAGGTCTTCATGGAACGGCTGATGATAAGGGAACCGAGGAATGCCAGAAGGATATCTATGAAAAGCAGGTCAAGGTGCTTGGAAGCACGGAGTACGTCAAGGGGATGACACCGTGGATTCTCTTTGATTTTCGATGCCCAAGAAGAACTAGCTACAAGCAAAAATACTATAATCGCAAGGGACTTTTATCAGAAGATAAGAGCTATCGAAAACCTGCTTTTTATGTGCTGCAGGCGTTTTATAGATCCATGCGGTCACAAGATTATCCAGAAAAATAAATTTCTACGGCATGTAAGAAGAATTTAAAAAATGGATGTTAGGAGAATGGAATAACGCTTGGATAAAAAGAAGCTGTATCGACGAAGAATCAAACGGAAGATTTTTTGGGACAAGCACAGGAATGATTTGATTACGGTAGGATTGATTTTCATAGGAGTATTGGCGTTAGGCGGAGCGATGTTTTGTCGGTCGCTGGAGGATCGCAGGGAGGCCGCGCAAAAGGAAGAGAGACTATCCAAGATACCTACAGGAAATGGCTTTTCCGTAAGTCTATGTGAACGATCCCCTGAGAGTATTCCTTTCTATGAAGGGAAGGATTATGTCATCCTAAACGACGGAATTCCGGCCTTTTCCTTGTATGATCTTCAAAATGTGCAGGGCGAGAAATATCAAGACTTGGATGCGCTTGGAAGGTGTAGGGGCGCAACGACCATGCTACATGCCTCTATGATGCCAAAGGAAAAGCGAGAGGACATTGGAGAGATTAAACCTACTGGTTGGGTACAACGAAAGTATGAGGGAATTGTGGATTCCACGCCGCCGTATCTTTATAATCGCTGTCATTTGATTGCATTTGCTCTGACGGGACAGAATGCAAATGAAAGAAATTTGATCACGGGAACGAGACATTTCAATGCCGATTCCATGCTTTATTGGGAACTCCAGGTGATGGAATACTTGGAGACGAGCGATAATCATTTGCTTTACCGCGTGACACCGTTTTTTATGGGAGAAGAGCTATTGGCAAGGGGTGTAGAGATGGAAGCATATTCCGTTGAGGACGCTGGGAAAGGCGTTTGCTTTCATGTCTTTGTGTATAATGTGCAGCCAGGGATTGAGCTAGATTATGCGACAGGGGAAAGCAGGATATCGGAGTAAAATAGCAGGCGCGCCACAGGGAAGCGTTTACGATGAGAAAGGATTTTGGTATTTTATATTGACAAACTATCAATTGAAGCGTACACTATCAAATGATAGCAAATATATTGGAGGTGATTTGAGTTTTTCTTAGTTTCCAATCTAAAAAAAGGGAAGTACTGGCCTTTTTGGATGAGTTACATAAATTACTTAAGAGCAACGATTTTGATATAAATACCGATTTGAACCTGGTTCATAAGAAGAAGCAAGGGGAAGATCAGAAATTTTCGACACCATTTACATTATTAGATCTTGATTATGATGCAGAGGACGTTGTTGAAAGATTAAAGGAATTGAAAGTTGAAGAGTACTCAGAAACTAAAATTGATAAAGATGATGTAAAT
>JAEEGG010012193.1_pt1 | contig 18591 bp, 5 predicted proteins | sample 9134161 | NCBI WGS metagenome assembly JAEEGG01 (sample SAMN16246543, study PRJNA631951) | gut metagenome | biome: gut microbiome; feature: rumen; material: CR-attached | host: Bos | place: Iran: Karaj | collected 2018-10 | reverse complement strand
CCACCTGCTGATGCACATTCCTTGTCCACTCAAGAATTTTCTTGACCTTCAGCTGCAATACTGACAGGCTGAATGGTTTGGTAATATAATCAGCCGCGTCTTCTTTCAGTCCCGAGACGATGTTCTCTTCTCCGCTCTTGGCTGTGAGCAAGATGACTGGTATGTGGGAATAGTTGATATCGGCCTTGACCTTCTTGAGCAATTCCATACCGTCCATCACGGGCATCATCACATCGCTGACGATAAGGTCGACTTTCTCTGACTGGTTAAGCAAACTCAATGCATCCTGTCCATTAGTTGCCACAATGACATTGTAATCATTGTCGAGGCTACGCTGTAGGAATAGCCTGGCGTCCTTGTTGTCATCAACAACCATAATTGTGGGCTTGTCATTGTTTTTGTCTTCTGGAATATCCTCGTTTTCAGAAACGGAAACAGCATTGGCTGGCACCTCCTCCACTATGGTTTCAACGGTATCATTCAGTGGAATGGTCACAGTGAAGACACTTCCCTTCGGATGGTTGTCCTCCACGGTGATGTTGCCTCCCATCATATCGACATACTGTTTGACAATATGCAATCCCAGACCGCTTCCCTCTTGTTCCTGTCCGTGGGTTTCCTGCACGAAACGGTCGAAGATATGACGCTTGTCCTTCACACCTATGCCTGTATCGGCCACACTGATGTCCATTTGCTCTTGGTTCACGTTCAGACTGAGCGTCACCGTTCCATTGTCTGTGTTGTATTTATATGCGTTGGACAGCAGGTTGGTGATGATACGCCTCATTTTGTTCTCATCAAAGTTGATTTCCACAGATGAGGGAGGCAACTGTAGCATCAACTTGACCTGTTTCATCGTAGCATAATAAGCGAATCCCTGGGCAATCTGTCTGACGAACCCCACAATGTCGCCATGTTTGAGATTCAGTTTTTCCTTTCCCACGTCAAGCCTGCGGAAGTCGAGCAGTTCCATGACGAGGTCTTGGAGCTGATGTGCGTTCCGCCAAGCCACGTCAAGTTCTGTGCGCAAAGAAGCCGGAAGATTGGTCTGTCGTAGCTTCTCCAAAGGTGCGACCACGAGTGTAAGCGGGGTTTTCAGGTCATGGCCGATATTGGTAAAGAACCTGATTTTATCTTCTTCGACCTCATATTTCTTGAGGTTGAGTTCCAACTGCTTGATGGCAAACTCTCTTTTCTGTCGGAGACGCATAGCCCTGTAGATGAGGTAGATGAGTAATACCGCCAGAAGCAGATATACAAGAATGGCCTGCCATGTGAGCCAAAGTGGTGGCAGCACCCTGAACGACAGTTCAGCCACTCGGCTCTCCTTGTCACCAGGCAGCTGGGCTTTCACCTGCAACACGTGTTTTCCTGACTGCAAGGCAACGAAATAAAGCATGTTGTCGGGCGACATGTTCCATTCTTTCTCTCCCTTGAACCGATAGAGATACCTGACCTTATGGCTGAGAGCAGGAATCATGGCCGATAGGAAAACAGTGAGCCGTTCATTATGTTTCAATGTATAACTCGAACGGAACTTGGGTGCGTCTTTGCCATTGATTCTGAAGTCGGTGAACTGGACTTGCATTTTCTTTTCAGGTTTGATGACCTCTTCCAGTGGAATGCTGACATATCCGGAATAACACCCCAGCAAGATGGTGCCATCGGGTGTGGTGAGGGAGGCATTGTTGGAGAAAACCGTATTATGCAGTCCGTCAGACTTGAAGAAAGGAAGACAATTGTAGGATATGTGCCCTTGGTCTGTTTGTTGGAAAGTCACACAAGTCAATCCATTGTCTGTACTGACCCATATCCTGCCCCTGCTTTTGGCCAATGCCCTGACAGTGTTGTGCGACATGCCCTGCTCTGTAGTCAAATGGTCAACGACACCGTCCTTCGTTCTGTACACCCATAATCCGTTCCTGCTGCCAATCCATAGGATATTTCGGCTGCAGACCATGATGGATGTCACATAAACACCTTTCATTTGAGCCAGATAGTCATTCTGGATGAACTGGTCCTTGGCGCAATCAAAAGCGGACACCCCTGCAGAAGTGCCAATATAAATAATGTCTTTGAGTGAGTCCATGGCCAGACAAATCACACCATTAGATGCCAGTGATGAGTTATCAGAGGTGTAATTGATGATTCTCCCGTCCGTCCTCACTTTGACCACCCCCCTGTCAACAGTCGCTACCCATAGATTACCATTGGCATCAGTGGTCATGTCCTTGATGTATTTCAGTTGTGGTGAGTCTTCGTATAGGGGAACGAATCGTGTGCCGTTGAACCTTGCTATTCCTTCTCCGTATGTGCCGACCAGTACAGCTCCGTCAGTGTGAAGAGCAAGTGATGTGACGATATTGGAAGGTAGTTGATGTGCCAATGCCGAGTAGTATGTCGTTGTATTGTCAGGCGACTTCATCATGAGCCCCTCACCATCGAAACCAACCCACAGATTGCCCTTTCTGTCCTGGAGCAGTGAGCTCACGTCCTGATAATCGCCAGTGTAGACGATATTGAAATCAGGACTGCTCAGGTCGGTAAAAGCCACGCCCAGTTTAGCCGACCCTACCCACATCGTATTGTTCTTGTCGAGATAGAGACATGAGATATGGCTGTTGTGTGAAGCGAAAGGATTGATGGTCGCCACTTCATGCAAGGCTTGCCCATCGTCTTGATATTTGAAAACATGAATGCCCGCATTTCCTGTACCTACCCAGAGATTTCCATGGTTGTCCTCAGTGATGGTGTTGACAAAAGCATCTCCCAACTTCTTGAACTCAGGCATATCACACCACTGACGTGTCTTCATAGAGAAAACATACTCCAATCCAGCTAATGAATGAGAGGTAAATACCCAGAGGTTCATCCTCTGGTCGAGAAAAACGCGGCTGTCTCGACTGTATGTCTTTGTGGGAATCTGTGCAACCTGCACAAGGCGTAGTTCTATCTGATCTACCTTATATATTATGTAGTCTGTGGAAACAACCACAGTAGTTTCGTTCTTAGAGACAATATGCAATACGGGTAGTTTGTTGGAGTTTGCAACGTGGTGAAGGCGACTGGCAGAATAATTATACCAATAGAGGCCCGCCTCAGTAGCCACCCACAAATTAAATTGGTCATCAACGTAGAAGACTTTCATTGTGCCTTCGATTCCGAGTTGTTCCAATCGTTTAGCACCATCCTCTTGCCATGTGTCTTTAACGCGGTTGTACGTGTAGAGATGCCCAGAACACAACATCCAGAGCGTATGGTCGGCTGTTTCCCTGACCATGGCGATGTCATTGCTGTGTCCGCTTTCCCTCGGCATGTAATTGTATAGTCTGTATCCATCATATCGGCTGAGGCCATTGATGGTGGAGAACCAAATGTGTCCATCACATTCGCAGAAAATATCCCTGACGAAATTATCCGCCAAACCATCTGTTGTATCAACGTTATGGAAGTTAAAATTGCTGGCAGGGCACATCATCACAGGCACTAAGACCAGCCAAGCGGTAATGGCAATGAGCTTTTTCATCGTTATATCAACTTTTTCTGCAAAAGTAATTAAAAAACTGACTTTTCTGCCATCAAATACATTTATTTTAATATGCCACAGACACTTTTCCAAACAGACATTCCATTATGTATTGTTTCTTATCCCAAATGTATCGATGATACAAAACGGAAGAAATGAAATACGTGCCAATTGACAAGATTGTGATTAAGCGATAAATTTGCAGAAAATAGTGATTAACAGAAAACGCTTATAGCATTATGTTCTATATATTCACTATTATTGTAAACTTTTATTACTATCATTTTCAGATGAAGAAAAGTGGATTTTATCAATTAGTCATCGTGGCATTTCTGTGCCTGTTGCCTAATGCTTTATTCGCCCAAAATCTGGCAGTGGAAGGAACGGTAACCGACGAAATTGGCGAGCCCTTGATTGGCGTGACCATCATCGTCCGAGGCCAAGGTACAGGTGCTGTCACTGACCTCGAAGGCCATTACCGTATTCCATCTGTACAACGAGGGGCGACATTGGAGTTCTCTTATTTGGGTTATCTGCCCCAAGCACGAAAAGTGGAGGGCAGGAGTATCAATGTCAGCATGCAGCCCGACCTTGTAGGCCTTGACGAAGTTGTAGTCATCGCCTATGGCCAGCAGAAGAAAGTAACCATCACGGGTGCAGTCTCTGCTGTGGGTGGCGACGAGCTACAGAAGAACCCCACGGCCAATGTAGCCAACGCACTCCAGGGTAAGTTGCCTGGTGTTCAGTCGGTGCAGTACTCTGGTATTCCTGGTGACGACCAGCCCGTCCTGCGCGTCCGTGGTATCGGTTCACTGAATAGTGCAGAGCCACTGGTGCTGGTGGACGGTGTGGACCGTGATGGAGTCAGCGCCTTGAGCCAATTGGATCCTAATGAGATTCAGGACATCTCTATTCTCAAAGATGCATCTGCCACTGCGGTGTTCGGTGTTCGAGGTGCAAATGGTGTCATCCTCGTCACGACAAAACGCGGTCAGACTGGTAAACCTTCCGTGTATTTCTCCGCATCAGCAGGTATGCAGCAGATTACACATTTCATCGATTTGACTGATTCGTACACATATGCCACTGCATACAACAACGCACAGATTTCTGACGGAATCGCAAAGGAGAACCTGAAATTCTCAGACGAAGCCATTCAGCATTTCCGCGACCAGGACATGCCTTACGTCTATCCCAACACCAACTGGTTCGACTACATTATGAAGAACACTGCCTGGCAGCAGCAATACAATGTGTCAGTGAGCGGCGGTACTGACAAAGCCAAGTATTTCGTCAGCGTCGGTTACCTCGACCAAGATGGTTTGTTCAAGACATTCGGTACAGACGACAACTCCAATTTCATGTACCAGCGCTACAACTATCGCGCCAACCTCGACTTGCAGGTAACCAAACTCAGTTCCCTCGCCATCAATATCGGAGGACGAGTGCAGAACCGAAATGTCATCGGTGACGGAGAGAACAACCTCTTCCGCTACTTGCAGGATGCAACACCTTTCTCCAGCTATGGCCTTGACGACCAAGGACGCCATATTGTCAGCGACCAGACTCTTGTGGGAGTCTATGGACGCGATGGACTGGAGACTTTCTACAACCTTGGATACACGAAGACAAGCCAGAATGTATTGAATCTCGACCTCCAATACAAACTGGACTTGAGTTTCATCACACCTGGACTGGATTTCCGTATGAAAGGTGCGTTCAACCACAGATATACACATCAGAAAAACCGCAAGAACGGCTACGGCACAGGTGTGACCTACCGCGCAACATTGGACAGAACTCAAACCGATGAGAACGGCAATCCTATGACTGTATTCGTGAAAGAAGGAGTGACTTGGCCTTATCCTTATAATGAGAACCGCTGGTCGAACCGCGACTGGTATGCAGAAGCCAGCCTGAACTACTCACGTAGTTTCGGCGAGCATAATGTGGGTGCCCTATTGCTTTACAACGAGTCGAAAAGATACTATCCTTGGGCATACAGCGACATCCCTTCCGGATATGTAGGACTCGTCGGTCGTATCACCTACGACTATAAATACAGGTACATGGCTGATTTCAATATGGGTTACAACGGGTCCGAAAACTTCGCCCCTGGTAAACGATACGGTTTCTTCCCCTCCGCTTCTATAGGATGGACTCCTTCTGAGGAGAAATTCTGGAAACCCGTCAAAAAGATTATCTCTTACATGAAACTCCGTGCCAGCTGGGGTAAGGTTGGAAATGACGCCACTGCCGGACAACGTTTCCTCTATCTGCCCGCAGCCTATAACGCCGTAAGCGGTAGTTATGGCAACGGCAACGGTACGGGAACAGCCAGCTTTGGTATCAACAACTCGAACTGGCTCCAGGGATTCCGCGAGGCAACTTCAGGCAACCCGGATGTGACATGGGAAACCGCCTTCAAACAGAACTACGGTGTGGATATGCGTTTCCTTAATGACCGTCTGAGTATGAATCTCGATATCTTCTTCGAGGACCGAAAGGATATCCTCTTGTCCAACGCCTCCGTATTGCCAGATGTGACCAACCTACGTGCCAGTTACGTGAATTTCGGACGCGTGAAGAACCATGGCTATGAAATCGTCCTCCGATGGGATGACCATTTCGGAAAGTTCCGTTACTATATCTCACCTGCGCTTACTTTCGCACGCAACAAAGTGATTGAGAACGGCGAGGTTCCTCCACAGTACGACTATCTCTCGCGCAAGAACCATCCTGTAGGCCAACCATTCGGATACGAACTCTTCGGCTTCTATGAGGAAGGAAAGACTGAACAACTCTACAAAGAGAGGTACGGCGTTGATATGCCTGTCCAAGACATTGCAGTGAAAAACGGTGACTGCATTTTCGTCGATTTGAACGGCGACGGTAAGATTGACCAAGACGACCAACACGCCATTGGCTATACTGATATCCCCGAATACAATGGTTCTCTCAACATGGGATTCAGCTACAAGGGATTCGACTTCTCCATGGGCTGGGTTGGCGCATGGAACGTGGACCGCAACATGACCACCTATTTCCGTCCGCAGTTTGGTTCCAACTCCACATCTGCCCTTGTACAATGGGTTTATGATGAGAGCTGGACACCAGAAAAAGCGGCCACAGCCACACTCCCACGTCTTACATTCACCAACGTACAACACAACATCGTGAACTCATCTGCTTGGCTCCGCGACGCCAGCTATATCCGATTAAAAACTATAGAACTTGGCTACACATTCAGGAAAGTTATTCCACAAATCAGTAGCCTCCGCCTTTATTTCAGCGGCTACAACCTGCTCACCTTCACCGACTACAAAGGCAATGACCCAGAGTCAGGAACCAACACGTATGACACCCGCTATCCTATGACCCGTGTCTATAATTTTGGTGTCAAAGTTAACTTCTAAACGCATTAGGCTATATGAAAAAGATAAGAAAAGCAATTGCTCCATTACTCCTGGGCATGGTGATATGCACCAATTCCTGCGTGGACGACATCAGCGTGGGTGATTCCTTCCTGGAAAAAGCGCCTGGTGTGGATGTCAATATCGACACGGTGTTCAGCAAGGCTGAGTTCACCCGCAACTTCCTATGGACAATATATAATAAAATCAATTATCCTTTCTCCTACTCCACTGGTCTGAATGGTTCGCCTATAGAAATCCTCAGCGACATCTTCCATAGTCATTGCTCATGGTCGTGGGGAAATGAGTACTGGTATCCAGGACTGGTTACGGAAGACGCCCAGAACAACGGACAGAACAAGGACAAGTTCATGTTCCAGACCAGTGTCAGAGGTGATAGCCAGACACAAGAATCAATCTGGTCGGCCATCCGACAAGGTTGGATACTCATAGAGAACATCGAACGAGTGCCCGACATGAGTGACGAGGAGAAAAGCCGACTGCGCGGCGAAGCCTTCACCATCATGGCTACACGCTATTTCGACGGCTACAAGAATTTCGGAGGACTGCCTATTATCGACCATGTCTATCAAACGGGAGAAAACTATGCACGAGGGCGCGCCACAACACTGAGAACCGCCGAATTCATCGACAGTCTGCTGCAATGCGCCATCAACGAACCTGGCCTGCCTTTCTACCTGAAAGACCAGAACACAGAAGCTGGCCGTCTGACCAAGGGAGCAGCCATGGCGCTCAGAGCAAAACTCTGGATGTTCGCGGCATCCCCCTTGTTCAACAGCGATCAGCCCATGATGCCGGAATCATCGTTCCGCTCTGATGAGACTGTTGACTTCATCGAAGGCAGCGACTTCCAGAACGCAGGGAACAAGGTTTACTGCGTATGGCACGGCGGCTATCACCCCGAACTGTGGCAGAAGTGCAAGCAATATGCAGAGGATTTCTTCAGTGCCAACGCCTCCAATGGCAATCCATTCGCCATGATTATGCCAACGAGCGAGACCATGGAGGGGTATCGCCGAGCATTCCGCAGCGCTTATTTCTCACAGGGAAACAGCGAGAAACTTGTGGAAGTACATCCTTTCGCTCCTAATAATGAGGAATGGAGCGACCAGCATGTGAGTGCATTGGGCAACATGAGCCATCAGGGACACATGAACCCCACTCTGGAGTATATGGAGATGTTCCCCATGAGCAACGGAAAGAACTACAATTACCAAAGCCTCTACGGCACGGAGAACAATGGAAACATCGACATCTTCGCCGACAGAGACCCGCGACTGTACGAAACCATGGTGGTGCCGCAGCGACAACCCATGGAGGACTACATGGGTATGAACAACCTGCAAATCTGGCAGGGAGGGGCGCAATTCAACAACAGCAACCTCAGCGGCTGGCAGATTCGTTTCTCCACAGGAATGGCGCTCTTCAAGTTCATCTTCGACTACTGGAAAATCGGCAACGAACCTTTCTCCTATTCTTATATGAGAATGGCTGAAATACACCTCATCTATGCCGAGGCTTTGGCTCAGACAGGCGACCTGCAGAAAGCATGCGATGAAGTGAACAAGGTGCGCGCCCGTGTTGGATTGGACAAGATTGAGAAAGCTAACCCGGAACTCAACCTCACCTCCAACAAGGACAACCTCATCAAGGAAATCCTACGTGAGAGGGCTTGTGAATTCGGTCTTGAGGACCAGCGACTCTACGACATCATCCGCTACAAGCTGGAAGACAAATTCACTTCCCCGCTGCATGAACTGCAGGTATGGCGCAAGAACGCCGATGGTTCGCGCAACACCAATGCCGACACACAACTCATGGAAGGAGAGCCTTGGCCTAACTTCCGCTACGACACAGTGGAGATTACAGTCGGACACCGCGCTTGGTGGGACAAGGGATTCTGGTCCAACAAATTCTATCTCTCACCACTGCCACGTACAGAAATCAACAAGGGCTATGGACTGTTCCAAAATCCCGGATGGTAAATGTTTTTAAGGTTTTAATCAAGACGATAAGTATGATGAATAAGAATAAAATATCTATCTGCTCCTTTATACTGCTCATGACGGGCTGTATAAGTGTGAGCGCACAATCGCCGCAAACCGCTTCCGACCAGCCGATTGGTGATGAAGGACAGGAAATAGTGGACCTGGGCTTCGGCATCAAACAACAGAAGAAGTTGGCGACTGCTGCCGTGACTGTTATCTCAGGCGAGGAGTTGCAGCATTCCGGAGCACACAGACTCATCGACGCCCTCTATGGAAAACTGTTGGGCCTCACCGCACTGCAGTCGGGAGGTTTCGAAGGAGATGAGAACAAAGGCGCGGCTCTTAATATACGTGGATGGCAAACCCTTTCGCAGGAAGGACGACTGGTGGTGCAAGATGGTGGTGGTTCTTATTGGGAATATGCCTCAGCACCATCACCCAATTCTAAAGAGGGTATCCTCATACTCGTGGATGGCTACGAGCGCCCCATCGACCGCCTTACTGTGGAAGAGGTCGAGAGCGTCACGGTTCTGAAAGATGCCGCCGCTGTGGCTGCCCTTGGTCATGAGGGGGTCAACGGTGCCATCATGATACGTACCAAACATGGAATGCTCACCGACAAGAACCACATCAAAGTGGGATACAGCCACCGCTTCACTTTCGACCCTGAATTCGCCGACCTGCTCAATGGCGAGCAATACGCCAACGCACTCAACAAAGCAAGGGCCAACGACGGAATGACACCTGCCTTCACTGCCGAGCAAATCGCACACATCGCCAACGGCGACGACCCTTTCCTCAATCCCAATGTGAATTGGAAAGACAGGGCGTTCAAGAACTCTGGTTCGGAAGACAATGTGAACATCTCCTTCTATGGAGGCGGCGACCGTCTGCGCTACTACACCCTCCTGGATTACAGCAATGTCAACGGCATACTCAACAACACCAAGCAGTCGAACTACAACTCACAACTGCGCGCTTCTAAGGCAAACCTGAGAGCCAACCTTGACTACAGATTGACCGAGACCACAACGATGTCGGTGAACCTCTTGGGCATCTTCATGGAGACAAAACGTCCAAATGATGTTGGAGCCGACGATGCAGTTTGGTATGTTTATCACACACCGGCCACAGCTTTCCCTTTCCGTACTTCTAACGGTTTCTGGGGTGGTAGCGAGACCTACGGCGACGGAAATATTGCCGCCAAAATCCAGGACACGGGCTACCGCAAAACCAACCAACGCCAGTTCTGGGCCAATGCAAAACTCACACAAGACCTGAGTTTCTGGCTACCTGGCCTGAAAGCCGAAATTGGAGCTGGCTACGACAACATGGCCATAGAAGTGGAGCAACGCTATCGGGGACACCAATACGGATACGATTATACGGCCGCCGATGGCACCAACCAAGTGGTGGTCTATGGTAACAGGGAGGAGCAACTCAACTTCAATCACTGGACCAACGACCAATGGAGACTTGGACAAGCATACGTTGGACTCTACTACGACACACACTTCATGGAAGAAGACAACTTCTCTGCAGCTGTCATCTATGAGAACAAAAGCGAGATACGCGATGGACGATACAACACTTTCTACCGTTCCAACTGGATAGGCTCCGCTCATTACGACTTCCAGAACAAGTATATGGCTGACCTTGTCATGGCCTTCAATGGCAGCAACCGAAGCTATCCCTCAAAATGGGCCTTCTCACCAACCATCTCCTTAGGATGGATATTCGCAGACGCTGAAGATGAGGATGTCTTCAATTTTGGTAAGTTGCGCGGTTCTTTCGGCCTCCAGCATACAGACTGGCTGCCTCAGCCCGACATCTGGGCCGACGTATGGAACAGTTCCAACGGACAGTTCTTCTACGGACAAGGAATGGGATCAGCCACATGGGGAGCTTTCATCACATCCTTCCCGACAAAAAACTTCACACAGCAGACAGCAACTAAATGGAACATCGGATTCGACCTGAAGTTCTTCAAGAGCCTTACCATGACAGCTGACTTCTACTACCAGCGCCGCTCACACATCATGCAATCGGCAGCCAACCTCAACTCATGGGTCGTGGGTATACAATCGGGATTCGACGATTTCGGTAAGGTTGATAGCTACGGCATGGAGCTGGGGCTGAACTTCAACAAGGAAGTGGCTAAAGACCTCTACCTGAACCTAGGCGCTATGATGACGCTCAACAACAGCAAAATCAAGAAGTACATCGAAACACCGGCCTACCCCAACCTCGCTTACAAAGGACAGAAAATCAACGAGGCAAGAGGTCTGCAAGCCATCGGTTTCTTCACCAGCGAGGAAGACATCGCCAACAGTCCTGTGCAACAGTTCTCCAATGTCCAGGTAGGCGACATCAAATACAAAGATGTCAACGGCGACGGTCTTGTGAACGAGAACGACATCGTAGGTCTGGGCAAGAGCACAGGAATACCAGCAGTGAACTATGCCTTCAATGTCGGTCTGCAGTACAGGGGATTTGGATTCAATGCCACTCTCCAAGGCGCTGGAAACTACATGAAGAACCTGCGTGAGGTGGCTGGTGTGTGGAACCTCCTCAACGACGGCGTGATGAACAACATCTCTGAAGAGTACTACAACCACAGCTACGACGTGGCCGGTACCGCGGCACTCTATCCAAGACTAACTTCACAGAGCAACCCCAACAACGAACAGGCCAGCTCACTCTGGTACAAAAACGTGAATTTCTTCAAACTGCGCAATGTGGAGCTGTACTATCATCTACCCAAATCTGTCATCGCACCAGCCAAACTCTCTGATGTCAAGGTGTACGTGCAAGGACAGAACCTCTTGTCGTCCGACAATATCAGCGCCATGGACGCAGAAGTGCTCTCTACAGCATATCCTGTGCTCAAGAACGTGAACATAGGTCTCTCTGTAACATTCTAATCTCATATAACCAATGAATATGAACATGAAGAAATATATCATCTCACTGCTCAGCGTCACCATGCTGATGACATCGTGCGCCGACCTGGATTACAACGAAATCACCGTGCGCGACGAGAAGTGGACCTACGAGTTTCCTTCCAATGGCGTGAAAAACCTCGTGTACGATGTCTATGCACAGATGTTCAACGAGTTTGAGCAGAACTACAACGGCGCCTTAAGGGCATCAGCTACTGACGAGGCTGTCTTCGCCAGTTCCGTGTCAACAGTCCATAACTTCTACAATGGTGCATGGAGCGCAGCAAACCCGTTCAGCGACACATGGCGCATCAGCTACCGTGCCATCGCAGAAATCAACACTTATCTGGAAAAACTCGAACAAGTGGATTTAAGCGAGTACAAGTACGATGCCAACTACGCTAATATGAAACAGCAGTACGACCTCTTCCCCTACGAGTTGAGGTTCCTGCGCGCTTACTTCTACTTCGAACTGGTGAAGACCTACGGCGATGTACCCCTGGTGACCAAGTCGCTGTCGAATGCCGAGGCCAACAACGTTTACCGCACACCATCCGACGAGGTGTTCCAGTACATCATCGACGAGTGCAATGCTGTGGCTGAATTCCTGCCCATCAGTTATGTGAACGAGCCTTACAACGAAATCGGACGCGCAACCCGTCCGGCAGCGCTTGCACTTCGCACCAGAGCCATGCTCTACTGGGCTTCCCCACTCTTCAACCCCGACAACGACAAGCAACGTTGGCTCAATGCAGCGACATCGGCTAAGGAACTACTTGACCATGCCAACGGATGGGGACTGAAACTGGCAAAGTATAAGGACTTGTGGGGCGACAACGCCTTTGAAGCCAATAGCGAACTCATCATGGGGGTGGGTATCGACGGAAGCAACGCTTTCGAACGAGCCAACTATCCTGTAGGCGTGGAGAACGCTTCTTCTGGTAACTGTCCTTCTCAGACGCTGGTCGACATGTATGAGTATCAAAGCGGTGAGAATGCCGGAAAGACTTTCGGTGAGGTGCATCCTGGCAACATCAACGTCACTGAAGAGTATCCTTACGAAGGACTCGACCCCCGCTTCGCTCTCACAGTGGTAAAAAATGGCGACACCTGGCCTTCCAACTCCGCACAGGCTCTGACCATCGAGACTTTTGAAGGAGGATTCAACGGCTCACCAAAAGTGAATGCCACACCCACTGGTTATTATTTGAAGAAGTATGTGGACGGAACGGTACTCACCACCTACAACAACTCCACTTACCGACGACACACATGGATTATCTGGCGCCTGTCAGAAATCTATCTCGACTATGCAGAGGCCATGTTCAATTACTATGGCGATGCTGACGCTCAAGGCGCACTGGGAATGAGTGCCAACGAGGCAATAAACATGCTCCGCAATCGCGAGGACATACAGATGCCTGCATTCATCGGTTCCGACAACTGGATAACACGATACGAGCGAGAGCGTTGCATCGAACTGGCTTTCGAAGACCATCGGTTCTGGGATGTACGGAGATGGAAGAAGGGAGGACTGTACCTCACCAAAGTGCAGGAGGCAAAATTGACGCGCGACACTAACGGCAACATCACACTGAAGCGCGAAACAGTCAGCCGTCTTTGGAACGACACATACAACCTTTTCCCAATACCACAGTCGGAGATTCTGAAAAACGGACATCTCACTCAAAATCCTGGTTGGTAGGGATGAATGATGTCAAGTGATAATTGTTAACAGTAAAAGAAACAGTTATGAAGAAAATGAAAACATATATGTGGCTGTTGCTCACTCTTGTAATGGGAGTGGCAATGAACAGTTGCCATGACGACAACAACGACGACATTAGTGCATCTCTCTCCGTAAAAGTGTTTGCTCCCACCCGTGTGATGCCTGGACAGAAAGTTGTCATCACAGGTTCTGGTTTTGGGGATGTGAAAAGCGTGAACTTCGGCTCTGTTGAAACCACCAACATCCGAATGGTTTCACCCAACGACATCGAAGTGATTACCCCTGCTGGAGTACCTGCAGAAGGAGGTGAACTGACGGTGAACACCAGTAATGAGAAAGTGACGGCAAGACAACGTTTCACCGTCGGCGTTCCACAACCCCGCTCCTACGACCCTGCCGACACAGTGAACGTGGGAAGTTTGCTGAAGATTGTGGGCTCCGACTTGCAGTTCATCGAAAAGGTGCTGTTTACCGACAAAGATGAGAATGACATCGTTGTGGAAGCCCTTGATTTCGTGCGCAAGGCTGAATCGTTCATTCAGGTGAATATTCCCAATGAAACAGCAGAGGGTGAAGGTAAAGTTCGACTGATTGCCGTGGATGGTTCTTCAATCAGCGTTCCCGCTCCTATTGTGTTCAAGAAAGGGGGAGGTCACATGGAATTCGTGAAGACCACCATCTGGAAGGGCGATGGTTCGGCAGGACCTGTCAGCTGGAACGGCACATACCGATTCTCCAACACGGAAAGGTCAACTGGAGAGGAAATCTACGCCATTCCGATGGATATCTGGGAACTGATGAAGACCACCACCTTCTATCTGGACCTTGAGGCTACAGACCCGCAAATCCGAGTGACGACCGGCTGGTGGAGCACGACTTGGACTGGAGTAGACTACCAACCTGGTACAAGCGACCTTCTCACCGACAATGGCGACGGTACCTGGACCATGGAAATCAACCTGAGCGGCGACCCGATTCTCGACGCCATGGATGTTGAGCATCTGCTCTTCACCGGTGACAGATACACGCCACTGGAAATATACTTCGCAGGAGAAGTCTGGGTCGACGACGGTGGTGAATCATCTCCCGAAGAAGTAGTCATCTGGGAAGGCGACGGCTCTGCTGGTGGAGTCAGCTGGAACAGCGTATATCGTTTCTCCAACGCAGAAAGATCAACAGGTGAGGAAATCTATGCCATCCCGATGGATCAGTGGGAAATCATCAAGACCAACACCTTCTATCTGGATCTCGAGGCAACAGACCCGCAAATACGTGTGACCACTGGATGGTGGAGTACCACATGGACTGGTGCTGATTTCCAACCCGGAACGAGCGAACTGCTTACCGACCATGGTGACGGTACATGGACTTTGGAAATCAATCTGAGTGGCGACCCGATTCTCGACGCCATGGACGTTGAGCATCTGCTCTTCACCGGCGACAGATATACGCCACGAAAACTCTACTACTACTTTGAATAATTACGAAAAACACACATATTAACGTCCCCAGGTAGGGGCGGGGCATTTGCCCCGTCCCTATCATTAAAGAAATTGATTGATAGATTGATACATTTATTTAGTTGTTTATTAAATTGTATTTAGTGAACAAAAAACAGATTTTGACAAATGGTTATGACCAAAACGCACTTGTTAAAATCAAACGATGAGGAGAGCCCGGCAGTGAATGCCTGACCCTCCTTTATTTTCTACTGAGTTTTCTTCAATCCTATGCTTGATCTTAATGATGACTAGACATCGTGAACCGGAAAGTGCTGCCGTTGACGATATCTTCATGGTCTATATAGGTCTTGTCGTAGGCTTCACCATTGCGGGTGATGCTTTGGACAAAGATGTTCTCGGGCGAGGCATTTTCGGCTTCGATGCAGAACTGACGACCATTTTCCTGCGTGATGACCACACGGTCGAATGAAGGACTTGCCAGTTCATATCGCGTGGTGCCCGGACACACTGGGTAGAAGCCCATGGATGAGAAAATATACCATGCCGACATCTGGCCTGCGTCGTCATTGCCTGCCAGTCCCGAAGGCGACTCCTGATACTCCGTGTTCATGATTTCACGGACCGCCCGTTGTGTCTTCCATGCCTCACCAGCATAGTTGTACATATACGCCACCTGATGGCAGGGTTCGTTGCCGTGCCAGTAGTTCTGCTCACTGAACATGGCGTCGAGTTTCCGCACATATTGCTCCCTGCCTCCCATGCACTGCATCAGGCCCTCAGGGTCGTGGGGCACATACCATGAATAATGGCAGGGCGCTCCTTCGGTGATGAACGATGTCTTCACAAAGGCATTGTCATCGGCCATGAAACTACCGTCTGCCTTTCTACCCTGCACCCATCCCGTCCGTGGGTCGAAGACATGGCGATAGTTCTTTGCCCTCTTGGCCAGCGCTTTTGCATCATCGCCATGTCCGAGTGCATCCGCCAGCACCGACAAGGCGAAATCATCGTAGGCATACTCCAAAGTCCGCGACACCTGTTCACGCTTGTGGAAAGCATCCGGCACACTGTCTTCAAGAGGTATGTATCCATAGTTCAGATACGATTGAAGCGCTCGCCTGCCTTTCCCATCCTTATATTCCGCGTCCGTGGGCGAAACGAAGGCATTCTGGCGCAAGCCTTCGTAGGCCATATTCACATCGAAGTCTCGGACACCCTTCACGTAGGCATCCGCCACGACCGATGCCACATGGTCGCCTATCATCGCCGAGGTGTAACTGTTCCAACAAGGGAAGATGGGCATCCAACCGCCTTGGCGGTACATATCGACCAACGACTGCATCATGTCGGCCGACTTCTTGGGACTGAGGATATTGAGCAACGGGTGCATGGCGCGGTAGGTATCCCACAGACTGAAGTCGCAGTAATGCACATGCCCTTCCCCCACTCCTTCCACATGCATCGGCCCGTCCTTGGAAGCCGAGAAAGAAGGGTATGTCCCGTCCACATCTGAAAACGTCCGTGGCAGGAACGAACAGCGGTACATAGACCCGTAGAACTTCCGTATGGCATCCTTGTCTGCGGTCTCAACAAGAATCTTGCTGAGTTGCTGCTCCCAAATCAAGGAGAGTTGCTGCCTCACGGCTTCAAAATCCCAATGAGGTATCTCCGCCTGAAGGTTCATCAAGGCATGGTCGGTGGAGACGAACGATGTCGCGGCCTTCACCAGCAAGGTCTCGCCCTGATTCATATCGAATGCCAGAAGCACCCCTCGAGCCATCAGTCCTGTCTGACTGTCCACCTCATGAAAAGTCTCAGAATCGACGGGATGCTTGTCGAAAGTCATCACAAGGTGACCGCTGAAGCCTGCTTCCTCACCCCACCCTTGGTAAATGCGATGCACGGGATTGGAGGCAAAAACCAGACCTGAGTTGCTGTCGAGCTTTACCGTCGCCATGTCTTCGTCACTGTTGCAGTTCAGTACAACGTACATGCGTCCTCCTTCCATTGCCGTAAAACGAAAGATGGCCGAACGGCTGAGTCCGGTCATCTCCATTTTTATTTTCTCCTCGGGCAGTGAGACTGAGTAATAGGCTGGCGTGGCTGTTTCGTCATCGTGAGAAAAGGGTGTCGCCAGCTCGCTGGGGGTGGCCGCTTTTCGTCCTACCGTCGAGATGGTGAACGAGCCATAGTCCTGGGTGGCGCCTCCCACCAACCAATGCGAGGCGCGCAATCCTTGCAGCATCGTATCACCATAATAATAAGGCGACACTCCCTTACGCTCCGAAGCCCTCGTCTGCGGTGTCCAGAACGTCATGCCGTTGGGTTGCAACACTGCGGGAAGTGTCTGCCCGTAGTTTTCTGTATTCTGTCCGAATTTCGAGGCCGATTTCATGGCGCTCTTGTCCGTTCCTGTTCGGGTGTCGATGTCATCAACCTTGAGGGGAAGTCCGTTCACGTTGTATCCCATCATCTCCATCTCAAGCGATGCCCAGATGAAGGGTGCGATGCCTTTGGCGTCGTTGTCACGGATGGGTTCACTGATGTAATACCCGAACGAACCATCCCTACGTGTGTTGTTCTCTGGCCCCAGTCCTGCCACCGAACAGCAGTTCGACAATGAGATGGTGCTGTCACCGTTTACGTGGATGAAATTGTCTACAATACCTTTGTACGCCTTGATGCCAGACGAACGGTATTCCTCGGCAATCCAACCTTTGCGGACGGCTTTGAGCAGGGAGTAGCAGAACATGCTGGAACAAGTGGCCTCGAGATAGTTGCGAGAGTCGTCCACATCCATCACCTGATACCACAAACCTGTCTGGGGGTCTTGATGACGAACCACTGCCCTGGCCACGTCGTTCAACAAATCCACAACCTCACCGCGACGGCTGTAGTCGTCGGGCAACACGTCGAGCAACTCTATCATCGCCATCATCATCCAGCCTTGCGCCCTGCCCCAAGTGTGGGCGGATTGTCCCGTCTGCTTGTCAGCCCAGAAGATGCTGCGCGTGGCATCGTAGGCATGGCGGTAAAGTCCTGTCGTGGGGTCATGGGTAAGCCGTGCCGTCTTGGTGAGTTGGTCAACAGCATCGTCAAGCACTCGTTGGCGAGCCTTGCCTTTCAGACTCTGCATAGCGTGCATCGTATAAAAAGGCATTCCCATATAGAGTCCGTCGAGCCATACTTGATGGGGATAGATTTTCTTGTGCCACCAGATGCCGTCCGTGGTTCTCGGCATACTGTCGAGTTGCTCAACCAAAGTCGCTGCAGCCTTGCCGTTCTTGTCCTCGTTCCACAGTTGGTTGGCGCGCAGGACATAACGGCCGGTTCGGATATTGTCGATATTCAAGTCTTTGAATTTGTAATCACGAATCGTTCCATCTGCCAAAACCATAGTATCTGTGTATTCTTTGAGATAGGCCTTGATGTCGTCTCCGCCATAGCGCAGGTAGGTGTCGAGGATAGATTCCAGTTCTATGCCCATCACATAACTCCATTTGGGCCGT
>JAEEGG010012187.1_pt1 | contig 18595 bp, 16 predicted proteins | sample 9134161 | NCBI WGS metagenome assembly JAEEGG01 (sample SAMN16246543, study PRJNA631951) | gut metagenome | biome: gut microbiome; feature: rumen; material: CR-attached | host: Bos | place: Iran: Karaj | collected 2018-10 | reverse complement strand
CGCCCTCCGGGGGGCGGGCCGGGGGCAGCGGCCGGGCCCTGTCCAGCAGCACGCCGATACCGCTCGCGCCATCGTTGGCGCCGTCAATCGGGGTGCGGTGGTTTGCCGGATTGGGGTCGTGGTCGGCGTAGGGGCGGGAATCCCAGTGGGCGGCGGCGAACACGCGCCTGTCCGACTGCGGGTTGAAGCTGCCGATGATGTTTTTTGCCTTCAGCATCGTGCCGTCGTATGCGCGTACAGTGAACTCCTGCACATATACCGTGTCGCAGAAGCTGCGTAAGGTTTCAATGATGTACCGGCTGCAACGGCGGTGCGCCTCCGTGTTGGGCACTCTCGGGCCGAAAGCGCACTGGGCCGCGACATAGGCGTATGCCGAATCGGCGTCAAAGGCGGGACGCTCCACCGGTTTGGTGGATGTTTCCGCAGGCTGGCTCTCCTGCCGGGAGCGCTGGCATCCGGCCATGCAGAGCAGGCCGCATGCGATAATGATGGACAGTTTGCTGCAAATATGGTTCATGATTCCAAAATTAAGGCTGCAAAAGTACAATTTTTGTCGGTAGCATCGGGATGTTTGACGGAAAAAATGGTTGTTAATTTTTGGAAAAAACATAATTTCAGCATGTTGAAATAAATTTATTTTTTTTGGGAAGGATGGATGGTTTGTATAAAAAAAATATTAGTACTTTTGCAAAGTCATTTTCGGGTGAAACGGCAAACACGGTCCGTCGTCGCATCCGTCGGATTTTTCAGGACCTAAATTAAAAATTTGTAGCATTATGGGCGTAACAGAAAAAACTTTATCGGCACTTAACGGAATTCCTTTCGGAAACATGATCGGCGCACCGCTGTCGGCCTGCATCCAGGCACAGCAGGAGGCTGCAGTCACCACCGTCGATTTCATCCGTAGTGTCGGCCTGAACACGAAAACCACCAAAAGCATCGAAAAGGTGAAGGGTGAAGACGGCAATGAAAAGGAAGTGGAGGTCGAAATCGAGGAGAACGAGGCGATCTATGTCTATTTCAACTTCGTGCAGAACGGACGCAAGGTGAATATCAGCGTGCCGCTGCTGACCATCCTGCCAATACCTTACATTGCCATCAACACGGTTGACATCAGTTTCAAGGCGACTGTGAACGGGACTGAAAGTTCCTCCCAGACATTCTCCAGTTCGTTTGAAAAGAACAAGGAAACCACAACGAAAAAGGCGGGTCTGGGCTGGTTCAAGGCCAAAAGCACCAACATGAAGACCACCATCTCCACCAAGCGGGACTCCTCCTCCACGCGCGAATCCAACTACAGCATCGAGGCCACCATCGACGTGGCGGTGCATGCCTCCCAGGATTCGATGCCGGCCGGCATGTCGAAGGTGCTTGAGCTTTTGGGCAGCGCCATGGACATCTGCGACCCCAACGGCGAACTGACGGTGAACGAAACCGAGTTCGTGGTTGAGAAAAAGGAGGACAAGGCTGAACTCATCGTCTCCTACAAGACACCACAGGGATTGTATGTTACGGACAGTTCGGTCAAGGTTCTGAAGTCAGGCACTACGGAAGTTGAGCTGAAAACCAAGACGGATACCGAAAAATACTATGAGCTGACAGAAGGAAACTATACCGTAAAAGGTGGCGATTCCAAAGAAATTCCTATTGTTGTCAAGGTTGCAAAACAATAACGGGTTATGGCAAACAGTATTGACGAAACCCCCAATACCGTCGCGACCAATGCCCTGAATGCCATTCCTTTCGGATCTGTTATCGGGGCTCCGCTCTCGGCATGTATTGAGGCACAGACCAAAGCGGCCCGCTCCTCCTGGGAGTTCATCAAGGAGGTGGGGCTTATGGAATCGGAAGACGGCAACAAAAAGGCGGTGTATGTCAGTTTCGAGTACCGTCGGAACGGCAAAATCACCACCCTGAATGTGCCGCTGCTTACCATTGTACCCATTCCTTACATTGCCATCAAGGACATAGACATCGCCTTCAAGGCCAGCATTTCGGCCTCATCTTCCTCCTATACGGAGAACAAGCAGAGCACTGCGGTCGATTTCGGCACGAAGGTGTCCGGAGGGTTTAACTACGGTTTCGCCCATGCCAAGATGGAGATGAGCATCAACGTCTCCAGCAAGAAGGACTCCACCTCCACCCGCGATTCAAAGTACAGTGTGGAATACACTATGGACGTGGCGGTGAAGGCCGGACAGGACGATATGCCAGCCGGCATGTCGAAGGTGCTTGAAATCCTCAACGAATCCATCGACTCCGTCCCGAAGGGGGGCGAACTGCAGCTGTCCGAACAGGAGGTCACCCTGAACGGCGGCCAGGCCGGTTTGTACATCACCTACAAGAACGAGGAGGGGTACTACGACCCGAATGCCGTTTCGCTTATGGACGGGAACGGGCGTGTTGTAAACAAAACCGACTACAGTCTCATTATTGACGACCCCGGTGTGGTTTGCATTGTAAAAAAGGAGGGCACCTATACCGTCAAGGCCGGAGGTCTGGTGAAAACCCTGCAGGTGAACGCCGGGCAGTAACTGTAACCTTTAAAAACAATCGTTATGCCTAAAAATAGAAACACCGAGAATCCGGCGGCGGAGCCGGATAACAATAACACTACTCCGCCGGAAGAGACCACAGTCACGCCGTCGGACCCTGAAACTCCGACCGATCCTGCAACTCCTCCGACTGACAACACGACACCTCCGGCCCAACAACCGACGGAAAAACCGTCCGACGAGTTGGACAACATTCTGGATAAGGGCGACAAAATCGTGAGCATCGCTGAAAGGACCAAGAACCTGTTTGTGCCGGAGAGTGATGATATGCATGCATCGCTCAAGTCGGTAACGGCCGATGTGGGCATCATCAAAAATGCCATGGATACGATGGAGAACATCTCCTTCGACAAGCTGATCAGCGGCCCGCTGGATGCCTGTGTGAAGGCGCAGAGCGATGCGGCCAAGTCAACGCTCGAGTTCATCCGCACTGTCGGTTTGAAGGAGAAGAACGGCACGCAGTATGTGGCGACGGTAGTCTTCACGTTTGTCCGTGGCGGCAAGACCTGCACCATGAACATCCCGCTCATCTCCCTTGTTCCGATTCCCACGCTGGCCATCGAACAGATGACTTACAAGTTCAAGGTGAAGATCGACTCCACTTCGGTGGTGGGTGTCACCTCCGAAAACTCCAACCAGTCTTCATTCAATGTTAACATTCCGTTCCCGGGCAGTGAAACCCCAAACCAGACGGGGAGCACGACGTCTGCTGCGCCTGCGACTCCTCCGACACCTCCGAAGGATGGAACCCAGCCTCCGGTGGAGAACGGGGACGATGAGGAGACGAATAAGAAGAAACCTGCCGGAAAGGATGCCGCCAATGGCAAGCCGCAGAAGTCGGATGTCAAGGCAGTCACGGACGACTTGAGCAAAAAGGTGCTTTTTGGCGTCTCATATTCCTCGAAAAAGGATTCGAAAGCCACGCAGTATTCAAAGTACAGCGTGGAGACCAACATGGACATCGACATCACGGTGGGCAAGGAGGACATGCCTGGCGGCATCTCCAAGATGCTCGAAATCCTTAACGATTCGGTGGAAATCACCGATCCTAACGGAGTGCTGACCGTCACATCCGAGAAGGTCGCGCTCGAAAACGGCAAGGCAATCGTGAAGGCGAGCTTCAAGAACGAGGATGGAATCTATGACTGCTCCAGAATCAGGTGCACAGGCCCCGCGACTGTTAAAATCGTCAACAACGTGGAGGTGGCACAGCTTGTGTTCACAACGGCTGGCATATACACCGTCAGTGCCGGAAACAGGAACATCGTCGTGGATGTCGTGGCGGGAGCCGCACAAACAGCAACAGCTACCACAACCAATACAGAAAAAGAGGAGGAATAGACAATGGCAGAATTGAAGGATATAATCGATGCGGTGCTGCGCGACACTGTAAGGGCGCAGCACCAGACAAACATGTACACCCAGATGTTGGCCGAATCGTACCAGCAGGGCGGAAAATTTTTCGGATTGAACCTTCCTGGTGCCGCCATCGGGGAGTTGTCCCTTGACTTCCGTTTTGCGGTGAAGGGCGACCTGACCTACAAGGAGGAGGAAAATGTAAATTACAGTAACATCAACTTTCTGCTACGCAAGGTGGCTTCGGAATGCACCACGCTGCTGCTGAAGACGTTTGTGAGGACTGTCCGGGGAAAGATGGCTGACTATAAGGAGGAGTTCGGCTTTATTGACAATCTCGAACAGAACCGTCCCTTCACCGAACGTCTTACAAGACGTTTCTCATCAATTCTTATCGAACGTTCCGCCACCCTGACGGATGAGAAGAGCGGCCAGCCTTCACCCGATGCGGTCACTTCGGTGGTGCTGTCGGTGGCGGATGAGCAGATTTTGGACCATGAGGATTTGATAGATCTTTTTGCAAAGCCGGGGAACGAAAAACTCCGTCAGACAATTCACTCCGAATTTGAGCGTGTGCTGAAAAAGGATATGGACGACCTGATCCGCGAGAATACGGTCGGCAACATGAAGAACCGGCACAGGCTCGGTTCGCTGAACGTCGAGATGGATGCCGCTGAGCTTTCACAGCTTCCCGAATCAGCCATCCAGCAGTTCCACATCAAGGTGTATCCGCAGGCGTTGCAGAAAAATGATAAGGAGGTATAGTCATGGATGAGGATTTGATTGGATTGTCGGATATGCTAAAGGCGGCAATGAGCGCCGCCATCGACGCGGACAAGGAGGCTGCCGAAAACTATTATTCGGCGCTTAAGGAATATGCCTACAAGAAGGACGCCAATGGGAAAGTGGACAGTAACAGTCTTGATTTCTTCAAGATGGACATCACCGATTCCGAGGGTGGTGTCCAGACGGTCTCCATCCCCAAAATATCCATGATGCCGATGCCTCTTCTCCATATCACCGAGGCGAGTTTCGACATCGAGGCCGATCTGGAGCTCAACGAGTCTTCGGACAAAAAGAATGACGAATCTGTAAAAGGCGAACTGAAAGGCGAACTGAAAGAAAAAGAAGCCGTAAAGCGTGTGCCTACGGCAAGTGAACTTCAGAAGATGCAGCTGCAGCTGCGACTGAGACGTGCTACCGCACGGCCGGTGGCGGCTCCCGTGGCCGGTAGCGGGGAGGCCTCTTCCAGCAGCAGCCAGTCGGCCGAAAAGAGCATGAAGACCAACCTGAAGATTTCTGTCAAGATGGAACAGTCGGACCTGCCGGCCGGATTGGGCGTGCTGCTGCAGACTATAGCGAACAATACGAAAATTGAAACCAGGTGAATATGAACCAGACGAACCAACAAGGCCAGAAATCGGGACTTAAATGCCCGCAGTGCGGCAATTTCATCGAGACATCCGTAACGGAACTGCTGCATGCCCAGGGGCTCCGCTGCTCCCATTGCCACCTGCTGCTCACCATCAACCGGCATGAGTCCAGACAGGCAATGGAGATTCTGCAGAAGGTGGAGGATGCCTCCAAGAATCTTGAGAAGGCGAGCACTTTCAAACGTTAAAGTTTATTGCCATGGAAAAGGACAATGAATATGTGCAAAGCGGGACGGAAATGGTGCAGACCGCCAATGCGGCCCTGCAGTCAATTCCGTTCGGCAATCTTATAGGCGCACCGCTGGAGGCCTGTGTCAACGCGCAGGCACAAGCGGCCAGGACAACCTACGAGTACATCAGCGAGGTCGGTTTCGACGTGAAGTCGGAGTATGAGTGGGAGGCGCGCACGGTGAGCTTCACCTTCATGATGGAGGGTGTGATGAAACAGATCACCGTGCCGTTGCTGACAATTCTTCCCCTGCCATATCTGCAGATCGACACAGTTGACATTTCGTTCACGGCTGATGTCTCCGTCAATTCGGAGGGCAAGATGATGGCCAAGGTCTCGAACGCCACCGACTCCGAGGCGGTAAAGCAGTCCTCGTTGAATTTCCAAAGCCAGATTGGTATTGACATCAAGGCCTCCTCGGCCGGGAACATGCCGGTCGGCATAGCCAAACTTCTTGACATTTTGGGCAACAGCTGCATCGAGGTGATTGAAGTTGAGGATGAAAAGGATGAGGCCGAAGCCGAAGAAACGCCGGAGGCGGAAAAGCCCGAAGGGGACAAGCCCAGGGAAGCGGAAGCCGTTGCCAAGACGGAACTTTACAACGTCGTGCTTGACAAAAAGCCCAACAAGAGCCAGTTGGCCAAAGTCGTGGCGGCCATTGTCTCCGGCTCCGGCGGCATTGTCACTGAGGAGAATGTGATGAATTCCATCCAGAACTCCACCAACATGACCGTGCTAACCGCCGTTAAAAAGGAAGTGGCCGACAATGTCATTTCGGCAGCGGAGGCTGTTGGCGGCAAACTGAGAAAAATACTGATTGGATAATGGCGGAAAAGGATTCGGACAATATTAACGATGCCATCCATGCTTCGGGGATGATTCCATTCGAGTCGCTGCTGGGACAGCCTCTCTCCGCGTGCGTTTCGGCCCAGAAGCATGCGGCGGATGTCATGTGGGAGTACCTGCGTGACGTGGCCTTCCGTCACCATGCGGACGATGCCGACCGTCTGGAGGCGGTAAGTGTTGTCTTCGGTTTTGTCTCGGGAGGCCGAATGTGCAGGCTTTCAATTCCGTTGCTTGCACTGATACAGGTCCCGTATCTGCAGATTCAGGATGTGACGCTGGCATTCAAATCGGATGTCACTGCCACTTCGGAGGGAAAGCTTGTCGGTAAGATAGCCAATGAGTCCTCGGTCACCCGAACATCGAAATTCAACTACCAGAGCAATATAAAGGTGAACCTGAAGGCCTCTGCGGGCAACATGCCGGCTGGGCTGGCCAAAATCCTTGAGTTGTGCGGTAACAGCTGCTTCCTTGTACAGGATGTGCCGGACAAGCTGCCTCCGATGTCTGGTAGCGGCTGCAGTCCGATCACCCTTGGGGAGATGGTGGATGGGATTAATCGGTTCAGTTCGCAGATGTCAAATGCCAACCGGCCGGGAATTCTCGGAGTCCATGTGAACTGGAGCCGTCCGTACCAGGCGCAGCGCCCGCATGTTGTCTATAATGTTGATGATTTTGAGCTGCTTTCAACCATTCTGTCAGCACTGCTTTGGAGAAAGTACAACGGCCCGATAAAACTTTACACCGACAACATGGCCTTCGCCTTCTACCGCAAACTTGGAATGCTCCAATTGTGGGACGGTGGCGTGGACAGCCGCACATTGGAGAGCATCCCCTCCAGCATTGAGCCGTCAATATTCTGGGCTGCCGGCAAACTGTTTGCCATCAAGGCGGAGAAGAGCCCGTTCGCCCTTATCGATACCGACCTCCTGTTCTGGAGAAGCATGACTGATATTGAGCGCAGGAGCCTCATCCTCTCACTGCACAGGGAGCCGTTGGACCAGTATTACTGCTATCTGGACTTCAATGTCCTGAAAAAGAGGAAAGGTTATAAGCCGCATCCTGCCTGGGATTGGAACGAGCTGCCATGCAACACTGCGTTCTCATATTTTAACCATCCGGCGTTCCAGAGCGCATACGTGGAGGCGGCCATCGATTTCATGACCGACAACAAGGAGCGTCCGATGGAGATGGTGAGCCAGATGGTCTTTGCCGAGCAGCGCATCTATGCCATGACGGCCAAAAGGATGAAGATTCCCATCCGCACGCTGTTGAAGGACGCGAAGCAGCAGGAGCAGGGAGGCGTGACCCATGTTTGGGGCAACAAGCAGGTTGCGAGGGACAATGCCGATTCGAATGTGATGTTGTGCAGGTCGCTGCTGCAGAGCATACGGAAGAATTTCCCCGAGTTTGTGTTCTCGGAGGAGCTGCAGAGAAGGTTCAGGAAATATTCTTCGGAACCAGATCTGTAAAACTGATATTTGAAACCAAATAATTGCGGCGGTTTTGTTCTGGGACAGCGGACATAAAAAAGTCTATCTATGGAATGATGAGGAATGAAAAACATGGATATGAAACGCATATTCCATCTTTTATTGTTATTCCTGCCACTGACGGTTTTTGCGCAGCAGAACTACATTCCATATTACCAGACTGTTGCCAAGGCGGATGTATGCGTGAGCCAGCGCCGGTATGACACTGCGATGTCATTGTATAAAAGCGCCATTTCCTCTGTGGAATATCCACATAACAAAGATATCCGGAATGCGTATGTATGTGCCGCAATCCTGAACGACACAGACTTTCTTTTTGACACGCTGTCGCCATATTTTGGCCGCATAAATGTTTCCGCGTTGTCAAAACTCCCGCTCTTCTCCAAATATGACTCCTTGTCCAAGTGGAACCGTGTAAAAGTTCTGTCCGATAGTGTTTTGTTAATTAGCGAACAGTCAATCAATTGGGAATATGTCCGACTTATCGATTCCTTGAACCAGGAGGATCAGAAACCACGTAATAAACGTCTTCCATGGAAGATACATAATGTCAGGAAACGCGAGGAGGCATACCGTTACTGGCGTTTTATTGACAGTTCTGTCGCTGCGACCATGGACTCTCTTATTCTGCTGTACGGATATCCGTGCATGCAGAATACGGGTTACCGTTTCCGAAATGGCTACTCGTATCCGGTCTGCCTTTGGCACAGGGGAGACACTCTGTTTGCAAAAACGGAATATGAGGCGTTGTGTCAGGGTAAAATTTCGCCTGAAAACTATGCCAGGCACATTTCCTATATTATAATGGCGTCCAATGCGGACAGCCTCATCAAAAAAAAGGACGTTTTTTGCACCAATTACATGCCGTATCCGGAGGATTCCGCCAATATGATGCGGATTGACAGCAACCGGCGGCGGATTGGCCTGCCGTCATTGGATGAAGCGCAAGCTATAAGGGAATATTTGAGAAGCAATGAAAATCCGGGATTCATATTCGATGTTTCGTTTTGGGTGTCACCGAAGAGAAAACGGTTTGCCGTTTCTTTTTTCCAATTTGCGCAATAATCGTTTCACACACCCGAAATAATAACAAAGTTTAGTCTCTATTCGTAGTTTATATTATTGACAAATAATAATATATGCCATTATGCAATTTGAATTATTGAAATTGCATAATTCATTTTGCATAATTTGAGAAAAAGTTTGTATCTTTCCTTTCTTATTTGCATCGGTTATTCGGTTACGGATTGTGTTTGTGGAAAGAAGAAAAGAGAAACATCTGATGCGGATGCTTTCCTCTCCGCTTGAATAATGCTGAAAAACTTTTGTCAAGTATGAATTCGCATCCCGATTTTTATTACTTTTGCAGCCGCAGGCGGGGAGCCTGTGAAATGCAAAAAAATGGCTCATGGAAATAGAGGATATATTATTATGGACGAAATGATAGTTGAATCAAACAATACGATGGTGGAATCCATCAAAAAATGCATCTATGATGTTCGTGGAATGAAGGTAATGCTGGATTGTGACCTTGCCCGTTTGTTTGGAGTGGAAACTAAAGTGCTTAATCAAGCTGTCAAGCGTAATATTAATCGTTTTCCTTCTGATTTTATGTTCAGATTGACAGAGGCAGAATGGGATGAAATTGATTATAATCTCCAGATTTACAGTATGCGGTCACAAATTGTGACCGCATCGCCCAATCGTCGGAACAAATCCAATCCGCCTTTTGCATTTACAGAACATGGAGCTGTAATGCTTGCAGCTGTATTGCGTAGTCCGTGTGCAGTACAGATGAGCGTGATGGTTACACGGGCTTTTATTGCTATGAGGCGTGCAATATCCACAATGTTGTCGGTTGATTTGAAAGTGGAGCAGATTTCACATAGGGTAGATCAATTGAACGCCTACATTGAGGAAATTTTGCATGACCAAAATGAAATCAATGAGCAGCATGAAATGGCAGATAATGAGATATCCATTCAGATAGAAGCCCTCAACGATGCGCTCGACCAATTGCGGGCTCAATCATCTATACCACGGAAACGGATTGGTTTCAAACAACGAAGTGAAGCGGAAGAGGAACCGGACGAGTGAGTTGGAATTTTTTTTTTAACCGCAATCTGCCGGTGCGGATTCTGCGGAAAAAACGCTCCGCACCCTCCCGCGCAATATTTCCGGCGGCGGAGCGTTGTAATAAATATCAATTTGTATAACTTCAATGCCGCAGCCATGAAACATTCCTTTCGCTTTTTCGCCGCTACAATCATATTTTCACTTCTGCAATTCTGTTTTCCGCAGGTGCGGTGTCAGAGTATCCTTTCGGAATTTACAGGCATGTTGGAGGAGATGGACAGCGTTCCCGTTTTTCGTGCCGAACAATTGTTTTATATTCGTGATTGGAAAGGCAAAAAACTCCGGTTGGAAATAAAAGATGCTGATATGTTGTTCAGAATGGTCAAACCATTTTTCTTTCCGAAAATGCATGTTTTTATCAAGGGTGAGTCGGATAGTGTGTGGAAATCGTCGGATGTCTTTTCATTTGATGGAAAAAGATTGGAATGCCATTTGCCTGAAGCGAACTGCACTCTGAAAATTGAATATGGCCACCGAGGAGTTTACTCGCTAAAATATTTGAAAACCACACCGTATATACGTGTGTTCCTTTCCCAATGGGGGACTGCCTTCTTTACGCATCCTGATATGAAATGGAAGTCGGTATGTTTCCAGTTGCCCCAAACTTATGCCCTGTTTTCAAATATCCCGTATACAATGTGTGCCGATGATTCCGGCAATGGTTACAAACGTCATGTTTATTCGTTGTCCTGTTCTGCTAATACTTCTTGGGATATTTCGTTCATAATGGCAAATCGCAGGTTTTATCAGGAGCGGCGTTTGGATTTAAACAATTGTTCGTTGGGAATATGGCAGCTGGACAGTCTTTCCTTTTCTGAGGATTCCACAAGATATGTTCCTGTTCCGACATCTGGAGAGAAATTGGAGAAGGCAATGCATGAGGCAGGAATGGCCATTCAAACTTACAACAGTTTCTTTAACAATGAGAAGAATTTGAAATTCAGTTTCGTTGATGCTGATTTGACAAAAGATGATATTGCGATAGGTGTTTCCTTAAGCGATTCGGAAAGTGGGGAATGTGTAGTTCTGATGGATAGGGATTGTTGGAATAATGGCATGAAGGAACATGAGATTATACATAAATTCATGCCAATCAATCCTTCAAAAGGTGATAAGACATACTTCTTTTTTTCCGAATCTTTGCCGGAGTATCTCTCTGTTGCGCTGACACATTCTGGAATGGAGGAGGACAGCCTGTTCCGCCGTAAGTTGGAAATTGTTCAAAAACACCCTTCTAAACAACAATCTGTCTTCCGTATTACAGAAAACAAAATGGATGAATCTGGAAACGGTTCTGCTGTGGTGGTGTATCAGAAGACCCCATATGTGCTGTATCTGTTTTCCAAAGAGATTGGAAAGGAAACGCTGTTGCGTGCGTTGCAGACTTTTTATGCGGAGGTGCATGGTGAAAATAGCATCAGTCTGTCTCAGATGAAAAAGGTGTTTCTGCAAAATGGTGTCACGGTTGGTCAATGGAAACATCTGATGCGGATGCTTTCCTCTCCGCTTGAAAAATGCTGAAAACTTTTTTCAGGTATGAATCCGCATCCTCTTGAAAACGTGTGCGTAATCAGATTTACCGCAATGTTTGTATTCATTTTAAATGTTACAAATGTTGTTGCGCAGAAGAATTATATCCCATATTACCAGACTGTTGCCAAGGCGGAGGTGTGCGTGAGCCAGCGCCGGTATGATACTGCAATGTCATTGTATAGGAACGCCCTTTCTTTGGTTGATTATCCTCATAACAAGGATATTAGGAATGCGTATGTCTGTGCCGCAATCCTGAATGACACAAACTTTCTTTTTGACACGCTGTCGCCATATTTTGGCCGCATAAGTATTTCCGCATTGTCAAAACTCCCGCTCTTTTCAAAATATGACTCCTTGCCCAAATGGAACCGTGTAAAAGTTCTGTCCGACAGTTTTTTGTTAATTAGCGAGCAGTCAATCAATTGGGAATATGTCCGACTTATCGATTCCTTATGTAAGGAGGATCAAAAACCGAGAAGGGGAAGATTGCCATCGGAGATCAGAAATAAGAAAAGACGCGAAAAGGCAAACAGCTATTGGCACTTTGTAGATAGTTCTGTCGCTGTGACTATGGATTCTCTTATCAGGATATATGGTTATCCGTGTTATCAGAATGTAAGATATAAAGTGTTTAATTTTGAATCATATCCTGTCTGTTTATGGCACAGGTTGGATTCGGCATTTTCGGTAACGGAATACAATGCCTTGTGTCAGGGGAAAATACTGCCCGAATACTATGCCAGACACAGGACTTATGTTTTATATGGCTTATACGGAAATGACAAAGATGCGTTTGAAAAAGATATATACTGTACTCATTTCATGCCTCTTCCAGGCGATTCGGCAAAGATGATGGAAATAAACGGCAACCGGCATTCAATCGGCCTGCCCTCCTTGCAGGAAACTGCAGTTATCCGGAAGTATATGGACAGCCCTGATAATCCCGGATTTGTTTTTTTGTATTCCATATGGGGAAAGCCATTGGGGAGAAAATAGAAAATTGTTAATCAGATAAAACCATTCGATTATGAAAGCAAGTTTCTTCAAGAAGGTGGCGGCAGCCGTGATTGACACGGCTGCCGTGGGCGCGGCAATAGTAATCCTGTGCCGCCTGCTATCTTTTGCCATTCCACCGCTGCGGTGGATTTATGCCATGGTTCTGCTTTTCCTCTATTTCAGCCTTTGCTACATTCTGAAAGGCAGGACATTCGGGCAGGCTTTGGCTGGGATTCGCGTTGAAAAGAAAAATGGCGGCATGCGTTCGTTTTTGAACATCCTGCTCCGAGAAGCTTTGAAGGTGTTTTTGTTGCTTGTGCTGCCGCTTGTTCTTTATCAGGTTCCAGAATTTTCCCGGTACAATTATGTTTTCATGTATCTGATTATTGCCATCTATTTGGTATTGTTACTATTATTTGGACTTGTTTTCCGACGTTTCCTATGGTCGCAAATCTGTGGTACGGTAAAGGTGAAGGAATCTCCCTGCAAAAGGACTTGGGCATGGGCAGCCCCAGTGGCCTGTGGCCTGTTCCTGTACCTGTTTCTTATGGCTTACAACAATATCGGGAATCCCGGTGAGAGCAAAATCTGCGGATACAACTATCCCTTCAAATTTCTGGAGCGGCCTTATGGAAAAAAGGTGAAACCCTACGCCGATTTCCTGAATTCCGTGCAGCAGAGCCCGAAGGAATATGTGCTTTCACTTTTTGAAAAATATGACATGGTGGTGCTGGAAGAAGGGGCGCATGATGCTTTGCCTGAATGGGAACTTATTTACGATATTGTGACGGACGACTATTTTGTGAAAAATGTGGGAACCATCTTCACGGAATATGGCTCTTTTCATTTTCAGGAAGATATGGATACTTTGCTGCGTAAGAAATATGAAAATGATGAGGCTCTTTCCCGTGCAATTCCAAAAGCCGTTGAAATACGTCCTGGCGGCTATTGCTTTTACAATTTCCTAAAAAAACTGAACCTGTTCAACCGGAATTTGGACGATAGTTTGAAAATCCGATTGTGTCCTTGTGATATTGACAGGGGGAAATATTTCACCACATTGGATTACAGCAAGGAACCATATTATTCCGAGCCTGAGTTAAGGGACAGCCTGATGGCACAGGTCTGCATTGACTGGTACAAAAGGTATCACAAAAAGTGCCTGTTAGTTACCAATTACCGGCACAGTCACATCATGACACGGAAGGCGCGTGAGTCTTTCCAAAAATATTATCTGTATTACCACCGGGACAATCAGGCACAATATATTTACAATCTGTTTCCGGATAAAATTGCAAACGTGGCTTATTTCAATCGCATTGCTTTTGGCTGCAGCCCTGTACAGAATGGATTGTGGGATGCGGCTTTCCGGAAAACAGGCTACCGCCCTGTCGGCTTTGATCTGGATTCCTCCCCATTGCATGCCGCCACTTTTGACAAATATTTTATGCCGTTCCTGCAACGCAAACCATTGTCCTATCCGGAAGTGTTTAAAGGTATGGTGTTTGATGCTGAACCGAATACATATTTTAACCGTAAAAGTGTCCCTTATCTGAAGGAGACTATCAAGGAAATATATGACCTACAGGTGGCGGATGGAACCATCAAAGAGGGGGATTTGCTCACACTGAAGGGAACAAGGGCGCATAACCAGCCTAAAGTAAGCATTGGGTACCTGTTGTCTCCATTCGATGAACCTGAGGAAAAGGAGTTTTATAGACATGCCATAGGTTTTATTTTCCTTTCATGGTGGAATTATGCAGACATCCTTTTTGAATTAATCTGGCTGTTGCTTTCCTTTCTTATTTGCATCGGTTATTCGGTTGCGGATGTTGTGCGGGGTGCCGGCAGACGTGCTGTAACGCCATAGTTTACAGCAATCCTGTCATGTAAACCGGCAGGCAGGTGGTGGCGCCGTCCTTCGCGTAGTCTTTGGTGTACACCAAAAAGCGTTCGCCAATACGGGAAGCATATTTTTTACAGAACTCGTCAAGCGACTTGTGAGTTTTGTAACCGGAAGACTTGACCTCGATCGGACAGAGTTTGTTGCCACGGGAGAGCAGGAAATCAATTTCGTAATTGTGGTTGCCGCTTGCGGGGAAAGTATGGTAAAACAATTCATTTCCGGAACTTCGCAGCATTTGTGCGACCAGATTCTCATACACGTAGCCGAGATTCGCCTCCAGCTTGTCGCTTAACAGCCGGCTGTATATGGTGTTTTCCGTGAATGCTTTGTCGTGAAAGGCAAGGGTGACGAACAATCCTGTGTCGGCAACGAACATTTTATAATGGTAGATGTCCTGTGTCATGGGCATTCCCACATTGGGGTCGTTCACATGACGGGCAATCATGACGGTCATGCTGTCCGCCATGTCAGAGACCAATGTCGCCACACGCGGCGCCCTTTGGTGCTCCATGACGCTTGAAACCTGATACCGGTTGGCATTGCCGTTCAGTTGTGCCGGAATGTCCGCAAACAGTTGCGAGGCCCTGCCGGTGCTGTCAATCTTGTTGAAATCATCTTTGTACAGTTCGATGATTTCGCGTTTTGTTTCATCCACCATCTTCAGGTTGTTGGTTTCAAGATAGGTGTTCACCGCTTGCGGCATACCGCCCACCAGCATGTATAGCCGCAAGTCTCGCATCAGTTTGCGGTGTGAGCTTTCCAACGGATGTTTCATCTCCCAGAACCGGCGCAATATCCCAAAAGTCGTTTCGTTGCCCAGTGCCCAATAAAACTCTTCCAGATCCAGGGGATAAAGTGTCAGGCGTGTCTCCTCCGACGGAATGACAATGTCCTGCACGTTTTTCTTGATGCTCAGCAATGAACCGGTCTCGATGTAGTCATACCGGCCGTCTTTCACCAGATATTTGATGGCTTGGCGCGCCAGCGGTTGCAATTGCACTTCGTCAAACACAATGACTGATTCGCGTTCATAAAGGGTGATGCCTGTTTCAATCTGCAGGCGCATGAAAAAGTAATTCAAGTCGCTCAAGTCTTCAAATAAGGCGTTCAAGCGTTTTGAAATATGAGCGAAATCAATGATTATATGGCTTTTATATTCATTTTTCGCAAAATGGCCGACCAGTGTGGATTTTCCCACCCGCCGGGCCCCTTTTACCAACAGTGCTGTCTTTCCTTGGCGCTGTTGCTTCCAACGGAGCATTTCATCGTATGCTTTCCTTTTGAATATCATAGCTATATGTTTTTTATTTCCACAGTGCAAAGATACCATTTTTTTGGATTCGCAAAATCTTTTTCGTCAAAAATGCTCAAAATCGCAAAATTTTTTTCATCGGAAATGCTCAAAATCGCAAAATCTTTTTCTTCTGAAATGCTCAAAATCGCAAAATTTGGCATATCTGCAAAAAAACGCAATTGCACCCCTCATTGCGCAATAATTCCGGCTGGAGGAGCGTTGTAAAGGGAAACAGGTTAGAATATTCTTTGTACCATGAAAGCCAATTTTTTCCAAAAAGTGTCGGCGGCCATTCTTGATCTGGCTGCCGTGGGCGCAGCAATAGTAATCCTGTGCCGTCTGTTCTCCTTTGCCATTCCACCGCAGCGGTGGATTTATGCCATGGTTCTGCTTTTCCTCTATTTCAGCCTATGCTACATTCTGAAAGGCAGGACACTCGGGCAGGCTTTGGCGGGGATTCGCGTTGAAAAGAAAAATGGCGGCAGGCGCTCTGTCCTGAACATCCTGCTCCGTGAAGCGTTGAAAGTTGCTTTGTTACTTGTCATACCGCTCTTTCTGTATTACTTGTCCGAATGGTTCATGATAAACCATTATCTGATGCTTCTTATTATTATCATATACCTTGTGCTCTTATTGCTTTCTGGACTTGTTTTCAGACGATTCCTGTGGTCGCAAATATGTGGGACAGTTAAGTTGGAAGGGGATTCTTGCAAAAGGACTTGGGCATGGACTGTGCCGCTTGCCTGTTTGGCGTTTATGTTCTTTTTCCTCATGATATACAACAATATCGGGAATCCGGGCGACACCAAAATCTGCGGATACAATTATCCTTTCAAATTTTTGGAGCGGCCATACGGAAGAAAGGCAAAACCATACGCTGACTATCTTAATTCCGTGCAGCAGACGCCAAAGGAATATGTTCTTTCACTCTTTGAGAAATACGATATTGTAGTGCTTGAAGAGGGTGCTCACGATGCCATTCCCGAATGGGATTTGATTTATGATATTGTAACTGACGACTATTTTGTAAAGAATGTCGGAACTATCTTTACGGAATACGGTGATTATTTGTTTCAGGACGATATGGACACCTTGCTGCGTACGAAATATGAAAGTGATGAGGCTCTGTCCCGTGCCATACCCATGTCCGTTGGCATAAGGCCGTGCGGTTATTGTTTCTACAATTTTCTAAAAAAACTGAACCTGTTCAACCAAGGGTTGGATGACAGCCTGAAAATTCGTCTTTGCCCCAACAATATTAATAGGGGGAAATACTTTACCACGCTCAATTATTATGAAGAACCTTATTATACAGAAGCAATACATGTCGATAGTTTAAGGGCACAATATACCATTGACTGGTATCGCAAAAGTAATCGGAAATGCTTGATTATTACAAATACCTATCATAGTTACATTGTTTCAGGGCTAATAAAGGAAAAGTACCCCAGATTGTATGAAAGCTATCATCATTACAATCAGGTGCAATATATTTACAATCAATTTCCTGGTAAAATAGCCAATGTGGTATATTATAAAAACGTGCCATTGACTGAGGAACCAGTGCAACGTGGTATATGGGAGGCGGCTTTCAGGAAAACCGGATACAGGAAGGTTGGATTCAATCTTGCCGGAACACCTTTCGGTTCTGCTGTATTTGACAAGTATGCAATACAGTTTGTAAAACGTAAACGCTTGCATTATGACGAAGTATATACGGGTATAGTTTTTTATTCCCGGCCAAATTCAAACTTTAATTGCAGGTATGTACCTTACTTGAAAGAATCTGTAAGGGAATTATATGACAGGCAAGTTGCAGACGGCAGTATTAAGGAAGGCGAACTTCTCAATTTCAAAGGCAGTTGGGAAAATAGCATGCCGACAGTAACCATTGAAGAATTACTAGGGATGTACGGTAGATATGAGAATTACACGGTTGTTGATTACGCACGAATTTTTGTTATTCTTACATTGTGGCACTACGCAGACATTCTTTTTGAATTAATCTGGCTGTCACTTTCCTTGCTTATCTGTATAGGTTATGCGGTGGCGGATGGCATCTGCGGGCGGAAAAAGGCATGTGTCCATAAGATTTCGGAAACCGTATAGCTCCGCACCCTCCCCGCGCAATAATTTGAGAATTTCTTTCGTTTTTGAAAATGGATTTTACGTAAAATGCAAAAAAAACGCAATTGCACCTTCTTTGCACAATATTTCCGGCGGGGAAGCGTTGTATAGGGAAAAGATTCCATGTAAAATATTTAAAAACAAACAACTTATGAAAAAATTCTGGCTTATGATGCTGTTCGGCGCGAGCCTGCTGTGTGCGTCGGCACAGGAGGCGGACTACATCGTTTCCGGCCGTGCCTGCGACCGGAACGCGCGGACGGGCATCCCCTTTGTCCGTGTTTCGCTGCTGGATGCGGACGACAGCAGTGCGGCTTATTCCTGTCTGAGTGACGGAACGGGCTATTTTGTCTTTTCCCACGTGCGGTCCGGAAACTATCTGCTGAAAATAACCTCCATGAATTACAAGATGTTGTGGATGCCGTTGGAGGTCAACCGGCACCGGCTGCTGGACACCTTGTGGCTGGATACCGACCCTCATTCCCTGAAAGTCGTGACAGTGAAGGAAAAACGGCCGATTTATACGGTGGACGGCGAAAAGAACATCTACCATGTGAAGGAGGATCCGAGTGTGCAGGCCGGGACGATGTCGGACGCCTTGCAGCAGGCGCCCGGTCTGGAGGTGGATGTGGAAGGGCACGTCACGCTCCGCGGGATGTCGGACGTGGAAATCCGCATCAACGATGAGACTTAC
>JAEEGG010012183.1_pt1 | contig 18598 bp, 16 predicted proteins | sample 9134161 | NCBI WGS metagenome assembly JAEEGG01 (sample SAMN16246543, study PRJNA631951) | gut metagenome | biome: gut microbiome; feature: rumen; material: CR-attached | host: Bos | place: Iran: Karaj | collected 2018-10 | reverse complement strand
AAATCCGGGCAATTTTCTACATGAACGGGGTTCTATTTGCCCTGAGAAGATAAAAAAAGCGTGTCTCCATCCCGCCGAGGGAGGAGACACGCTTTATGATAAGTACAGAATGCTAATTACGATAAGCACAGAGTGCTGGAAAGGAATATCAAATGCGAATTATGAACTTCGCACGAAAACGAAAACCAAAACGAAAAACTCCTTTACACTCACTTACACGGGAGATTAGAACCACGGAAATCACTCTATTTCTCACTTGCGGAACTGAAGTGATTAAGTTCAATGGAGTTATAAGATTGATTTGCATGGCTCTCGCAACCGCTGGAAATTGAGTTCAAATTAAGTTTAATTGACAGAGTATATTATTTGAACAGAACACGATAGGAACAAACCAGGGGACGAAGAATGACACCTGACGGGGCGAATAGAGAACGGGAAAGGGTCATTTGAGCGACCGAAAGACGTTTTCGGGGGCAGATATTTGGTCAGTCGGAAAAAAGTCTTTACCTTTGCCGCCAAATACCGGCTTTCGCACACCCAAAACGAAAGGCGGCGCAAGAGACAAGTCATAAGACTTGCAGAACATGAAAATATCAACTTAAATATCTGTTAACCGAAACAATGAAAACAACTGCTAAACTTTTGCTTGCTACCCTTTTGCTGTGTCCCACCTTCACGGCCTTGGCTCAGGACGAAATGAGCAACGCGGAGGCCTCACGAGTATATGGACAGAAGATTGACATCGTCAAATCGGAAATAAGTACGCTGAAGAAGCAAAAGAAGTTGGAACCCCTCAATGCCGACTACACCCGCACCCTCCAGGAGAAGCAGGTAGAGCTGGAGATGCTCAAGGCGAAGAAGAAAGTGGTGGACAAAGCCGTCAAGGCCGAGAAAGCCCGTCAGCGCAGTGAGCAGAACGCCAAGGCGGCATCGAAGAAAGCCACCAAGACGGCTGCCAGTGCCGACAAGGCTGCCACCAAAGCCACGATGGCGGTGGAACGAGCCAACACCATTCTGGAGAACTACATGACGTTGGAGCAGGCCAAAGAGATGTACGACAACAAGATAGACTTGCTCAAGTCGGAGATGTCCATCCTGAAGAAACAGAAGAAGTTGGCGCCCGGCAATTCAGACATCCTCACCCAGATAGCCGAAAAGACCGCCGAGATCAACGAGGCAAAGATGAACCTGAAGATTGTGAAGGATGCCCTCAAGGCGCAGAAATCAGCCCGCAAGGCACAGAAGGCTGCCGACAAGGCCGCCTCGGACTCCGACCGCGCCGACTATAAAGCAGCAACCACCAAGCGCGAGGCCGAACGTGCCGCCGCTGAAGCCAGCCAAATCAAAGAATGAAACGACTATCGCTACTGATCCTGCTCGGAGCATGGACCTGCAACGCGCTGATTGCCAAGGGCAAGAGCGACCCGTGGGACATGGCTTTCACCTTGCTCCAGTCGCAGACCCGACAGGATACGACGGTGCACAACACCTGTCTGTCGCCCCTGAGCCTCCAACTGGCATTGGCATTGGTGGACGAGGGGGCTAAGGGCAAGACACACAGGGAGTTGAACAAACTCCTGCCGACTGACACGGAAGGGGTCTATACCTCGCTGAATGCCAGTCCAGCCTTGTCGTTGGCCAACAGCATCTGGATCAACCAGCAGTTTGCCACCCAGGTAAAGGAGGGCTTCAAGCAGACGACCGCAAGAAAGTATGACGCTGAGATTCAAGCCCTTGCCTTCAATATCCAAGGGAAGAACGTCATCAACCAGTGGTGCCAGCAGAAGACCAAGGGACTGATTCCGTCGGCCATCGACCGTCTGGACAACTCCCAGTCGATGATATTGGTCAACGCACTCCACTTCAAGGCCGACTGGCGTTCGCCGTTCAAGGCGAGGCGCACCAGCAACAAGGATTTCTACCTATCGGACGGAACGACGAAGCAGGTGGAGATGATGGACCAGACCGCGCACTTCGAGTATGCCGAAAACGATGATTGCCAGGTGGTTTGCCTGCCCTACAAGGGTGACGAGACGGCCTCGTTTGCCATGTACGTCGTGTTGCCCAAAGAGGGAACATCGTTGCCAAAACTGTTGAACACCCTGAACCGCAAGACCTGGAAGGGACTGAACTTCCATTCGGAAAAGGTGCATCTGCAATTGCCCAAATGGCAGAGCGACTACAGCACCAACCTGAATGAATCGGTCCAGGCACTGGGTGCCAAACGCCTCTTCACGAGCAAGGCAAACTTCCAGAAGATAAGCAAGACGTCGCTCTGCGTGGGTAGCATCAACCAGAAGACCGTCATCCGCGTGGATGAACAAGGCACCGAGGCTGCCGCCGTCACGACCATCTCGATGGTGACGACCGCCCTGCCCCGACCCGAGAAGATCTACGAGATGAACGTCAACCGGCCCTTCCTCTACCTCCTGGTGGAAGAGGGTAAGGAACTCCCTATTTTCATAGGTACACAGACATGGGAATAAACATCAATACACAACGGCTCTACCGGATACTGGAGGTTACGCCCCCGTCGCAGAACATCCTGCTGGTGGGCAAACACGGCATCGGAAAGTCGGAGATACTGACACAGTTCTACCAACAGCAGGGACTCCAAGTAGTCCCTCTGTTTTTGGGTCAGATGGCCGACCCCGGAGACTTGATTGGCCTGCCCAAGATAGGCGAAAGGTCGGAATTTGTGCCACCCTACTGGTGGCCCGAGGAGGGTCAACCCATCGTCCTCTTCCTGGACGAACTGAACCGCGCCCGTCCCGAACTGCTTCAGACGGTGATGGATCTGGTGTTGAACCGCACCTTGGCAGGTCGCTCCTTGCCTACTGGCAGCCGAGTCATATCGGCCGTGAACGAGGGCGACGAATATCAACTCACGCACATGGACCCGGCACTGGTTTCGCGCTTCAATATCTACAACTTCTGCCCCACCGTACAGGAGTGGCTCCAGTGGGCCGAAAAGGAGAAAGTGGATGCCCGTGTCCTCCGGTTCATCACCTTACAGAGTCAATGGCTCGATGGCGTAGAAGGGGCAAAAGCAGGCATCGACACCGGACTGGAAAGAATGCCCGACCGCCGTTCTTGGAAACGACTGTCGGATGCGATTCGGCCCTTCCCCGAACTGTCGGCCGACGATACCGACTGGGTGGCAGGCATCGTGGGTGCACAGGCCGCCTCGCACTTCATCAACAGTCTGTCCAACAATGCGTTACTGACCGGCGCACAGGTATTGCAGGACTTTGATGCCCACGAGGCACAACTGCGCAAATACCTGCTCCACCAGTTGGCGATGGTGAGCGAATCCATCTTCCGCCACCTCGAAGTAGCGGGCGAAGATGCCCCTGCCGAATATGCAGCCAACCTCTTGAAATACTATCAGTTGCTCGAAGATATGGAGGCCAAAGAGGCTATCGCCTTCGTCGCCAACCTCTTCGAAAGCGGCAGTTTCCCCAAGGCGGTGCTCTTCATTGCCGAAAAGTGCCCCGAAGTGGCAGCAAGATTGATGAAGTTTATAGCGGACATTTAAAAGAATTGAAGGGAAGTGAAAGAGAAGTGACAAAGAAGTGACAAGGACAATTGAATCGGCTAATGTTTTGTTATAAAAGATAGTAGCGCGAAACTATTTGGTTCATATAGTTCCCTTTATTAGTCACAGCGTTATCGTCCACTCCAACAAACGTCCTTGTCACTTCCCGTTCACTCCCTTGTCACTTCCATTAATTGCGATTACCGAATGAACCCTAAAGAAATGATACAGAACATTGCAGAAGGCTGGTTTCTACAGGAACCGGCTTTCTATTCGTTGTTCTGTCTGCAACAGCTTCAGGAGAACGTGAGGATGGATTGTGAGGTCCGCACAGGCGAGGGACGCATTGAATATAACCCATTGATGTTGAGCAAGAAGAACCTCAAAGAGGTGGAACTGCTGCTTCGCATCGAGATGATTCGCCTCTTTCTGAAACACCCCTACGAACGGCGGCCGGAAGGTTGCAGCGGTGAGGTCATTTCGATGGGGTCGGACTGCACCATCGCGGACGGTTATTGTCTGTTGAAAGAGGCGGGCGCGTTGAAAGGTCCGGGGGCTTACCACCTCCCGATGGGGCAATGCTATGAGTGGTATTGCAAGGCGTTGCAAAATGAAAAGAACGAAAACGATAACGAAAAGAACCAAAACCAAAACGAAAACGAAAAACAAAACGAAAGACATAAACGTCAGGAACAGAGTGCTTTATGGCACGACGATGCGTTGCGGCAGACGCAAATCAATGAACTGATTGAACGGACAACGGATTGGGGCAGTCTGTCGGGCGACATTGTCGAACGCATACAGGCTTCCACACAGACTCGGCTGAATTGCAGCATGGTTTTTCAGGGGTTCAAGAGTAACTTATTGTCTTCCAGTCGTCGGCTTTCCAGGATGCGGCCGAACCGCCGGACGGGATTCTTGCAGATGGGTAGCCTCCGACAGATTGCTGCCCGCGTACTCATTGCCATCGACTGCTCGGGCAGCATCGACGAGGAGGACTTGAAACGCTTCTTCGGCATCGTCAACCGCCTCTTCCAGCAAGGAGAAATCAGCATCGACATCCTCCAGTTTGATGCCGAGATCCAAAGCATTGAACCATTGCAACGCACTCTGCCTCAGTTCGTTGTCCACGGTCGTGGCGGCACAAACTTCCAGCCCGTCATTGACTATTACCTAACGGCCAAGCCTCCGTACGACGGTCTCATGATACTGACCGACGGCGAGGCTCCTCCCCCACACTTTGAAGTTCGCCCTCACGCACTGTTGTGGGTCTGCAAAGACGAATCGGCCTACCAACAACACCACGCCTGGATGGAGAAATCGGGAAGATGCTGTTGGGGGTAGAATGAGGGTGTAAGGTTGTGAGGTTACTCAAGTTTCGCAAGTATTGTAACTTGCTCACTTGGCGGGAGTTAACGGTAGTTATTAGGAGTTATCGCTTCGCTCATGTAGTTAACGGACGTTACTACAGAGTGACAAAAGTACTCTGGACGGCTTCAACATTCGTCAGTTAACTCCTGTTATCTCCTGTTAACTCCATGAAATTAACTCCTTTATCGTACTTGCAAAACTTGTGTAAGGTGGTGAGGTTATGAGGTGATGTGGTTGTAAGGCAAAAAAAAGGTTTTGAGGATTTCTTCCAGCGTTCCTCAAAACCTTTAAGTATTGTGACCTAACCGCCTTACCAGCGAAGCGACCTTATAACCTAACCAGCGAAGCGACCTCATAACCTCACAAATCAACTATCATGCAATATCGGTAACTGCCAATGGAACAGGACAGCCAACAGGCGGATGATGATGACTACCATGGCACAACCAATGGCACAAGCCTCTATCGGAAGGCCTTGCGAATAGCCCCAAGCATAGAAAACGCCACCTGCGAAACAGGCCAGGGCATAGATGTCACGACGGAAAATAAGAGGTACTTCGTTTATCAAGATATCGCGCAGGACACCTCCTGCCGCACCAGTCAGCATACCCATGGCACAGGCCGTCCAGAGCGGAAAATCGGCATCCAAAGTGCGTTGTATGCCTACCACGGTGAACAATCCCAATCCAATGGTGTCGAACAGAAAAATGGTATTGGCAATGCGGTTGATGTGGGTGCGCAAAAGGACAAAGAGTATCAAGGCAAAAGCCGTGATAGCCAAGTAGATCCACTGTGTCATCCAGAATGGACTGCGTTGCAACATCAAGTCGCGCACCGTGCCACCACCCACGGCAGTAGCCAGTCCTACGATGAAGGCACCGAACCAGTCAAATTGCTTGGCCGAAGCCAACCGCACGCCCGAAATGGCAAATGCGAAGGTTCCTAAATAGTCAATGATATCGACAAAAGTGATAGACATAAGTCTCTGCGAAACAAAAATATGAAATATTCGTGCGCAAAGATACGACAAAAAACAATTCATTGGCACTTTTGGTGCCCCATTTCTACATATTTCGAACTCGAAAAGAACAAAAGGAGCGAATAAACGTACTACTTTTCACTTGCGCTTTCAGAAATGTCCTCTGTATTCTTTCCTGTTTTCAATGAATTTGCCCACTAAGGATGGAGAAATTTGTCTGCAAAGTTACAAATATCGGAATAAAATTTTGATATTCGGAATTTAATCTTTATATTTGCACCCGATAAGCCCCTCTAACAATGAGAATTTTCACCGAACAGACCTTGAATGCTTATATTCAAGAACATCCAGAAGCAAAAACTGCATTGCAAGAATGGACCTCCATCGTAAAACGCAGTGAATGGACATGCTTTGCAGATGTCAAGTCAACCTTCAATAGCGTTGACAACGTTGGAAATCAACACTTTGTATTCAACATAAAAGGAAACAACTACCGACTTGTCGTGGTCATCAAGTTCACCATCAAGTTTGTATATATCCGATTCATCGGCACCCATGCCGAATATGATAAAATTGATTGTAAAAACATCTGATTATGACTAAGATAGAGAATGAAGCTCAATACAATTGGGCTGTAAAAAGAGTGGAAGAACTACTTCCCCTTGTCAACGATGACACTCCTACGACAGATCCCGCGAGCATGGAACTCGAACTGCTTTCCAATCTGGTGGCAGACTACTCCGAAGCCCATTTCGCCTTGGGAGAACCTTCTCTCATTGATGTCATCAAACTCCGCATGTACGAAATGGGACTTAACCAAAAGACGCTTGCCGACTTGATTGGAGTTAGTCCTTCCCGCATCAGCGAATACATTTCTGGCAAGAGCGAACCGACGCTGAAAGTTGCTCGCGCCATTAGCCAGAAACTTGATATCAGCCCGAACATCGTACTTGGAGTATAGAGCAAGTGGTAATCAATATTGACAATGTCAAGCAAAATAGCGCCACATCAGGATTACAGTTATTAACAATACTACTCCTTCAGATCAATTTTCTCCTTCTCTCATAGGATACCAGATATTGCCCTGTGCTGTTCTGCACAGGGAATTCAACGTGACAAGGGGTATCCACTTATAAGTACCGTCCATAAATGACAGGCGCAAAGAATGCCACCTTATGGACGGAATTGTGCGGTCGGCAAGAAAACAAAGATTAAAGACAAAACGTAAAGAGTGACAACAACACCCCACAATATATACTTGTTTTTCAAACGTTTATTTTCCCATTCTACCATTAACACCGACACCATGCTGGCGACAATCAAATATATCCAATCGGCACGGTCTAATAAAACTTGTGCTTTGTAAAGGATGATTCCTATCAATATGAACAAGGGGAAAAGTATCATCCAATGAAGAAAAGGCGGAACAACTTCCCCCTCCTCTTGAGAAAACAAATTATTCAACACCGTATTCTTCAATACCCCATACCCGATAATACCGACTATACCAAACAGATAGACCATGATACCAGAAAAGATAAAATGGTCATAAGAGGTAAAACAACTCATGAAGAGCGACATATCACTCCCCAAACAAACCTCTTCATCTAGATTCAACCACCACCAGGAAAAGAGGCAATAGATTACAGCAAGGCTGAAAACGAATATACTATTCCGATTAAAATGAAAGTCCATATTTTGAATAAACTGTCACCATTTGACAATCCCCAAATAAACAAAAGACAATGGCACATCCTGTGCGAAAAAGGGGTATCCACTTATAAGAAGAACCGCCCATAAATGACAGGCGCAAATATACATACTTTTTTACAACGAACCAATCATTTCCTCCCAAAAGTGTATCGGAGACTTGAAAATAATGACTGAGAGTGCAAATCAAAGGATTCAAATCACTTTTGAAGGTGTCAAATGTCAAGCAAAAAGAAAGGAAGAGACTCACTTCTATCGGAGAGAAGAAATGAGCAAAGAAATTTTGGCAGAAACATTTGGTGGTTTCGAGGAAAAACACTATCTTTGCCGCGTGTATAAATAGAAACTTTGCAACGCATATAAATGAAGGCTCCGCAGCATCAGCGTGAGGAGCAAATAATATTGAATCAATGAACGAACAACAGGTATTGTTTACAAACGACATTTGTGAGGCGCTTGAAGAAATTACTGATAAGATCCAACATGACAAATTATTTGTCCTTTTTGATCTCACAACCATCCGGCTCTGTATGCCCGTACTGACACCATTCTTGAACAAGTACGAACAGAACCATGCCGGTCAACGCATTCATCAGATTGTCATCGAAACCACCGACCAAGCCAAGAACATAGAAAGCTTGACTGAGGTCTGGAATGCACTTTCGACCCACGGAGCCACCCGCCACTCGCTGCTCATCAACATCGGCGGCGGTATGGTGACCGACTTGGGCGGATTTGCCGCTGCCACCTTCAAGCGCGGCATCAAATTCATCAACGTGGCAACTACCCTGCTGGGAGCCGTCGATGCTGCCGTGGGTGGCAAGACAGGCATCAACCTGGGGAACTTGAAGAACGAGATTGGTGCCTTTGCACCCGCAGATGCGGTCTTGATCTCGACGAAATTCTTCGAGACACTCGACCAGAAGAACCTGCTCTCGGGTTATGCCGAGATGTTGAAGCACGGGTTGTTGAGCACCCCTCAGCACCTGTCGGACCTGTTGAACTACGACATCCGCCACTGGAACAACGAGACCTTGTTGCCGCTGTTGGAGTACTCGGTCAACGTGAAGCGTCAGGTGGTACGTCAAGACCCCTTTGAACAAGGTCTGCGCAAGGCCCTCAACCTGGGTCACACCTTTGCCCATGCCTTCGAGACCTGGTGCATGCAGACCAACAAGACCGTTCTGCACGGCTATGCCGTAGCCTGGGGTCTGGTGTGCGAACTCATTATGAGTCAACAACAAGTGGGCTTCCCTTCGGACACACTCTATAGCATCTCGACCTTCGTGCGCGACAATTATGGTCCGCTCAACTTCAATTGCGGCGACTACGACAACTTCGTCGAGCTGATGAGTCACGACAAGAAAAACGAAGGCGACGAAATCAACTTCACGTTGATGAGCGCCGTCGGCCAACCAGCCTTGAACCACTCGGCCAACAAAGAGCAGATTGGCATCGTGCTTGACATCTATCGCGACATGATGGGAATATGAAAAACGAATAACCCCGATAACCTATGAACAGATTTCTACTCCTCACAACAGCAGCCCTCTCCATGCTGTTGACCGACACACAGGATTTATTCTTCACGTCCGCACAGGCAGCTCCTGCCCTGCGTCGCATCGTGACATTGAAACAACCCGACGGAGCCACCCTTCAGGCCATCCCGATGGGCGACGAATACATGAGTTTCTGGAAAGATGCTCAAACCGGTCGATTGTTGACCCAAGATGCCGGCACCCACTATTGGCGAGAAATGACGGAGGCAGAAATCAAGGAGACAGATACCCGTTGGACAGAAGCACGTCGCAGCGCAACCAAACGCTCGGCCAGTGCCTATACGATTGGGGGTGTCACTCCCATTGGAGAAGTACGCTTACCGCTGGTGTTGGTGGAGTTTACCGACGTGAAGTTGACTGATGATTTCGGCACGGTTGAGTACACCAACAGCATGTTGAACGACTTGGACTTCGACCGCGTGGCATATACCTACAAAGATAATGACTACCATACCGGTTCGATTCGCAAATACTGGAACATCCAGAGCCAGGGACAGTTTGACCCGCAGTTTGATGTATTGGGAAAAATCTCGCTTTCGAAGGCAATGAGCCAATACGGCAAGGAGAGCGGCAGCAACCATGACATCAACATTTCCGGTTTGCTCACAGAGGTAGTAGATACCTTGAAAACAAAAGGATGGATGGACAATGCCGCCCAATATGACAACAACCATGACGGGGTGGTGGATTGCATCTACATCATCTATGCCGGATTCGGACAAAACGAGACGGGCGAAGGCGACCAGATTTGGGCCAAGAACACCACTGGGCATATATATACTATGCCCGACGGCACTAAGACGAACCTCTTCCTGCTCTCTCCAGAGTTGTTTGGTGCGTCAAGCGGAATCGTTGTGCCGAACATTGGCGTCTTCACTCACGAATTCGGACATTCCATCGGTTTGCCCGACTTCTACAGCACCAATGCCTCGACCGCAAGTCAATGCTACGGCATGGACAGTTGGAGTCTGATGGATCAAGGCGAATATAGTGGACGAGGTCAGATACCGGGTTGTCTCACCACGCACGAGCGTATGTTTCTGGGGTGGTTGGTACCAACTGCCATCGTAAACGACACCCGTGACACATTGAATCTGTTCGCTTCGACTGGCGACGCCCGCATCTTCCGTAATCCGGAGAATCCTGACGAGTACATCACCATCGAGAACCACCAACCCGAAAACCCTTGGGAAATCACGTGGGGCAACAGTGCCTATTTCAGTCCCCACAGGCATGAAGGTTTGCTCATCACTTATGTAAGTTATGATGCCAACCTCTGGGGAAGAAATGTCCCCAACAATGACCCTGACTATCAGCGTTGTGGCCCCGTCAGTGCAGACGGAGAGAAACAACTCTTCACCAATTTCTCCACGAAAGAAGAAAGGAATGCCTGGCTCAACAACTTGTCGTCCGACATCTACCCAGGCCTCAGCAATGTGAAAAAGTTGAACAGCGAGAACCCACTCTTCCGCTGGCACAACGGTGACACCATCGCCTTTAATATCAACAACATCGAACAGTTGAGCGACCGCCGTATCGTCCTCACTGTCGGTGAACCTTCGACCTCGTCCCTTCATGGGGTGACGGACAACCGGACTCAGGGCAAAGCCGTCAAGCGACTCAAGAACGGACAGATCTACATCGAAAAAGACGGGGCATACTATGACCTGCTGGGTCGCAAGGTCTCCTTTATGTAATAAATGACGGCTGTGCAGAACCCAGAACTTGACCTCGCATACAAGTATGCGCAATACACGCACCGCAACATCTTCCTGACGGGCAAGGCGGGCACAGGCAAGACCACTTTCCTGCGCCACTTGCGGATGGAGACGCACAAACGCAACATCGTCGTTGCCCCTACGGGTGTAGCTGCCATCAATGCGGGAGGCATGACCATCCACTCATTCTTCCAGTTGGCACCAGGTCTCTACCTGCCGGGACAACACATTCAACGGGATGCCCGAAACCGCTACGGATTCTCGAAACACAAGATCAACATCCTGCGCTCGTTGGACCTGCTTATCATTGACGAGATCTCGATGGTGCGATGCGATTTGTTGGATGCCATCGACGACGTATTGAGACGTTATCAGGACCACTTCAAACCCTTTGGCGGAGTGCAATTGCTGATGATTGGAGACCTCCAACAGTTGGCTCCTGTGGCATCGGACGAAGAATGGACGCTGTTGGAACAGAATGGGTATCAGACTCCTTACTTCTTTGGCAGCAAGGCGTTGCAACAGACCAACTACACCGCCATCGAGTTGACCCACGTCTTCCGCCAAGCCGACTCCAAGTTTGTCAACCTATTAAATAATGTGCGCGACAATCACTTGGATGCCGAGACGTTGCGACTACTCAATAGTCGATACAACCCGTCGTTCCACCCTTCGGACGATGACGGCTACATCACATTGACCACCCACAACTATCAGGCCAATGCGATCAACAAGGAACGGTTGGAACAACTACCCGGCAAGCCGTACATCTTCAGCGCCACGGTGAAAGGCGATTTCCCCGAAGGCTCCTATCCCACGGATGCTCAACTCACGTTGAAAATCGGTGCTCAGGTGATGTTCTGCAAGAACGACCCGAACCACAAGTATTACAACGGCAAGATTGGACGTATCACGCAGATTGTCAACGACGAAGTGTGGGTGGAAAGTCCCGACGAGAACGGTACGATGGAGGATTTGCTGATAACGGCGCAAGCTTGGCAGAACTCCAAATATGTGACCGACGAGGGCAGCGGAGAAATCAAGGAAGAGGTGATTGGCACCTTCACCCAGATACCTTTGCGCACGGCTTGGGCCATCACCATTCACAAGAGTCAAGGTCTGACGTTCGACCATTGTATTGTCAATGCTGGACAGGCATTCTCCTTTGGTCAGGTCTATGTGGCATTGTCCCGTTGTCGGACATTGGAAGGGTTGGTTCTCAGCACACCCATCACGGGTCATGTGGTGATGTCGGACCCCACTATCCTGAGCTACAATCAAGCCATGCAGGAGAACATGCCCGACGAAAAGCAACTCACCTTGGACCGTCGCAACTGCGTGGAACAGACGTTGTGCAGCATTTTCGACTACCTGCCCCTGATGATTCAGTTCCGTCATCTGTTGCGCCAAGCCGATGAATTGCTCCCCAAAGCGCACAAAGCGTATGTAGAACAGATGAAAACTGTCGTACAAGGATGTGAGACTCATCTGGAGAAAGTGGGTATCACCTTCCAGAACCAGATACACCAGCTCGTCGGACAGTTCGACACATACGAGGAGAACAAACTCCTTCAGGAACGTGTCAAGAAGGGCAACAACTACTTCTTGATAAAGACCACCGAACTGATGGACGACTTCATCCAGAACGGATTGCCCACCATCGAGAACAAACGTACCAAAGAGGTGTTGACCAGAGAGTTTGAACTGCTCAAACAGGATTACCAAATCAAGACACGCATCCTGATTCGCACAGCCAATGGATTCTCGTTGGACAACTACTGGAATGCCAAAGCCGAGGTGACCATGCAGGAATCTGCCGTCGGACAACCTGGCTATGCAGGCAAAGAAACCAAGAAAGTAAAATCAACCAGAAAAAAGAAAAATGAATAAACTCCTACTTGCCATCATGGCTACCTCAACAATGCTAACCGCTTGTGGGTCAAAGAAAGAAGAAGCGCCCACAGAATATATCGGCAAAAGCACGATTCGTACAGAGAAACTCACCCCCGAACTCCTACAGGAGCTGGGAAAAATCTCTGACATCCAACCTTCACCCGACGGAACCCGCCTGCTCTATGGTGTCACCTATACAAGCGTCAAGCAGAACAAGAGCAACCGCGACCTGTTCCTGCTCAATGTCAACTCGTGGACGGCTGAAGCCCAGAACATTACCAAAACTAAATTCAGTGAGCAGAATGCCGTATGGTTGGACAATGACCATATTGCTTTCCTTTCGGCCGAAAGCGGAAAAACGCAGGTTTGGCAGATGAAGGCCGATGGTACGGAACGTCGCCAAATAAGCAATACCGACCGTGACATCGAGGGTTTCAAGTTCAGCCCCGACCGCAAGCAGGTCCTCCTTATCATGACCCTCCCTGTCCAACGTATCGACAGTGCTTTGTTCGAAGGTTTGGACAAGACCACAGGACGATTGGTGGATGAGATGAACTACCGCCACTGGGACGACTTTGTCGATAACTACCCTCACCCCTATCTGGCTTCGCTGGATGAGACCGGCAACATCAAGTCGGAGAGCATCAAAGACATCATGGAGGGCGAACCTTACGAGTGTCCGATGCGCCCCTTCGGAGGCATCGAAGCTTTTGCCTGGAATCCTGCCGGCACGCAGATTGTCTATAGTTGCCGCAAAGAGACGGGTACCCGTTATGCCTTCTCGACCCGTTCCAGCATCTACCTGTACGACATTGCAAGCAACAAGACCATCGACCTGCACCCTAGCGACCACGGCTACGACACCAACCCCGCCTTCTCGGCTGACGGCAAGTGGCTGGCCTTCCAGAGCATGGCACGCAATGGCTACGAGAGTGACAAGAACCGTCTGTGCGTCATCGAGACGGCTCAGTTCGGCGATGGCTCCAAAGCTCCTGCATTGGTGGACTTGACCTCGAACTACGACAACAACGTCGATGCCTATATCTGGAATCCAGATAATCAGGGTCTTACCTTCATCGGTTACAAGGAGGGTATTGCCCCTATCTTCAACATCGACCTGAAGGGCAACGTCCGTCAAGTAACAGACTATGCGCCACATGATTACGCCGAAGTTTGCTACTGTGGCAACCGCCTCTACGCACTGCGTCACGACTGGCACTCACCCAACGAAATCTTCACCATCAACAACGGTGCTGCCATTCAGTTGTCGCACGAGAATGACGAACTCCTTGCCCAGTTGGGCGACATGGGTACTATCAAGTCGCGTTGGATGAAGTGTACCGATGGCAGTCAGATGTTGGTCTGGGTGGCCTATCCTACAGGGTTCAACCCCGACTCGGCAGAACAGGTAGAACAGTTCCGTGGTGCCATTCCAACCCTCCTTTATTGCCAGGGAGGTCCCGAATCGGCAGTAAGTCAATTCTGGAGCACACGTTGGAACATTGCTATCATGCAGGCCAACGGTTATGCCATCGTACTGCCCAACCGTCATGGTGTACCTGGCTTCGGACAAGCGTGGAACGAACAGATTGCCGGAGACTTTGCCGGTCAATGTATGCGCGATTACTTCACTGCCATTGATGAAGTGGCCAAAGAACCTTGGTGCGACAAGAACCACCTCGGTGCCGTAGGAGCAAGCTTTGGTGGCTATAGCGTCTATTGGTTGGCTGGTCACCACAACAAACGTTTCAAGGCCCTCATCGCCCATTGCGGTATCTTCAACTGCGAGTCGATGTACGGCGAGACAGAGGAGATGTGGTTTGCCGACTGGGACTATGGCGGAAGTTACTTTGGTCAAGAGGACTTACAGGAAGGTCTGTGCCATACTCCAAAACGCAAGACGGCCAACAAAGATGGCATCAATGCTTGCTATACCGACTCGCCCCACAAGTCTATCACCAAGTGGGATACTCCTATCCTCGTGATTCACAACGAACATGACTATCGCATCCCTGTCACCCAAGGAATGCAGGCATTCAACTTAGCTCGCATGCGTGGCATCCCTGCCCGCTTCCTCTATTTCCCCGATGAGTGCCACTGGGTTACCAAACCTCAGAATGCCGTTCTTTGGCAACGCGTCTTCTTCGACTGGTTGGACACATATCTCAAGCCAGAGAAGAAATAAAGAAAAATCCATTCTCGCAAGTTGCAACACTTGCGAGAATGGATAGGAGTTAAAGGGAGTTAGCAGGAGTTATCGCTTCGCTCTTGTAGTTAACGGACGTTACTACAGAGGGTCGAAAGTGGTTGGGGCAACTTCAACATTCGTCCGTTAACTCCTGTTATCTACAGTTAACTACATGAAATAAACTCCCTTATCGTACTTACGAAACAATAAAATAAGCCTATAGTTCAATCAGCGAACTATAGGCTTTATTTATGTATCTCGCGAATACGTCAACAAGCTTCGCGAGAGTGTTCTGTTTCTACAATGCGGATTAAAGCACCTTCTTGTAGAGCGCAACAATGTCGGCACGGGTTACCTTGCGTGGATTGCCTGGTGTGCAGACATCCTGAATGGCCTGATCTGCCAAAGCGTCGATGTCCTTCTCGTAGATACCGATTTCTGACAAATGCTGAGGAATACCCACCTCGACAGCCAACTGACGGACAGCGTCACATGCTGCCTGTGCAGCCTCAATCTTGGTCATTCCCTCCTTGTAAGCACCCATGGCCTTCGCAATCTCCACATACTTGTCGCGACATACGGGAGCATTGAACTCCATGATGGTTGGCAACAAGAGGGCATTGGCTACACCGTGAGGAATGTTATGGAGTGAACCCATTGGATGGGCCATACCGTGAACGACACCCAAGCCGACGTTCGAGAAAGCCATACCTGCCACATACTGAGCCAGGGCCATACCTTCACGTCCGACAGGGTTCGATGGATCAAACACAGCCAAGCGCAGATACTTATTGATCAGGCGAATAGCTTCGATTTCGAACATATCCGACAGTTCCCAAGCGGCCTTGGTGATATAACCCTCAATGGCATGCGTCAAAGCATCCAGGCCAGTTGCTGCGGTCGTAGCCTTTGGCAGAGAGAACATCAGTTCGGCATCGATGATAGAGCAGCAAGGGATATCGTTAGGATCGACACAAACCATCTTCTTGTGCTTCTCCTCGTCAATGATGACATAGTTGATAGTGGTTTCGGCAGCCGTACCGGCTGTGGTAGGGAAACAGATGATAGGCACGGTCTTCTTCTTGGTAGGAGCAACACCCTCCAGACTGACGACGTCCGAGAACTCGGGGTTGTTGGTCACGATGCCAATACCCTTGGCCGTATCGATGCTCGAACCGCCGCCGATAGCCACCAGGAAGTCGGCACCGCACTTAGCCAATGCAGCCACGCCGTTCTTCACATTCGTTACCGTAGGGTTTGGAACGACCTCACTGTAAACCTCATAAGGAATGCCAGCTTCGTCCATCACGTCGGTGACCATCTTGCAGACACCGAACTTAACGAGATCCTTATCTGTGACGACAAGTGCCTTCTTGAAACCCAAACGATTAACGACTCCAGGCAATTCCTTGCGGCTGCCTGCTCCGAAATAACTCAATTCGTTTAAGATAAAACGATTTACCATGGTTTTGATTACGGTTAAAGATTAGTAAAAGATTAAAAGGCGGAAAGAAATTCCGTGGCAAATATAGAGAAATAATTTCTATCCTCCAAATGATTTCACATTATTTATGAAAAATAGAGCACTTTCGACGCTGCCGACAGTAAAGTGAACTCCAATTCACTTCCTGCCGAAGTTAAACACGTCCGAATGGATGTGGCAACTGTCAATGAGCGCTTCCAACCGACGGACAATGTCGGGATGCTGTGTTGCAACATTATTGTCTTCGTGAATGTCCTTACTCAAGTCATAGAGTTCGAAGACAGGTTGCTCGGCCGACACATTCAGTCGGATGCCTTTCCAATTTCCCCATCGGACCGCCTGCTTCCCTTGTTTTTCATGAAACTCCCAATAGAGGTATGGATGCTCCTGCTGCCCCTTCCGGCCCAACAACGTCGGCAAGAAAGAGAGTCCGTCCGTATGCAAAGGTTGTTGATAACCAATGGCTTCGGCGAAGGTCGGAAGCATATCCCAGAAGGCCATGACGTGGTCATTATCGACGCCCGCTGCCACATGCCCGGGACAAGCAATCAACATCGGCATACGGATGCCGCCCTCATAAAGGTCACGCTTGATGCCGCGATAGGGGCCATAACTCTTGAAGTAGTCGGGATTGGCACCACCCTCCTTGTGGGGACCATTGTCCGACGTGAAAATCAAGATAGTATGGTCAGCAATGCCCAACGAATCGAGCATGTTCATCACGTCGCCCACATAACGGTCCAGTCGGGTCACCATCGAGGCAAACGATGCCATCGGTCTGGGCGTACTGCCATAAGCCCCTTTCTTGGTGGGGTTCTTCTGTACGAAAGGCACTTCGTCCTCCAACGGAATCTGTTGACAATAAGCCTGATATACACTGTCGTGCGGCAATATCAACTCCGCATGGGGAATGGTGTAGGACAAGAAAGTGAAGAAAGGCCGTTGGGCATTCTCCCGAATGAACTTCAACGCCTCGGCGTGAATCGTGTCGGCCGAATAGGTCACCTCCTTTTGCTCATAGTTCTGGGGCAAGTCAATACGTTGCGTGCCGTTCCAAAGGTGGTCGGGATAGTAATCGTGCGCCAACGTCTGACAGTTGTAACCGAAGAAACGGTCGAAGCCCACCTTCGTCGGGTCGGAAACAGAACCTGGATAACCCAATCCCCACTTACCGAAACAGCCCGTGGCATAACCCGATTGCTTGAACATCGTCGCCATGGTGAAGGTCCCTGCCGGCATAGGCACCTGTCCCTCGGGGTCAACACCTATATTACCACGCACGGAGGCATGCCCGGTATGCAATCCCGTCATCAGCGAGCAACGCGATGGCGCCGACACTGCCGTACCTGCATAACACTGCGTAAAGCGCATACCGCGCTCCCGCATCTTGTTCAGGTTCGGCGTCTTGATCTGCGTCTGTCCATAGGGTTCAATATCCCCGATACCGAGGTCATCGGCCATGATATAGATGACGTTAGGTTGCTTTTCCCACCCCGTCTTCATCTTCTGCTGTGCCGGTACGATGGTTGCTACAGCCCCACCGATGACACATCCTGCAATACTTATTTCTTTTTTCATGATAAATGGTTATTGCCTATTGCTTCAGTCTGCAAGGAGACTATCAGGATGCAAAAATACGAATTATAATCCACATAGAAAACAAAACCGCCAAAAACTAAAGAAAGATTCCCCCATTTTTCATCTCAACCCTCCATTTGAAGTCCAATTTGAAGTTTTTCGCCCTCACATTTATCGATATTCCAACATAATTATTATATTTGCCCCGAACTTTTTAAAACATAAACCTATGGAAACCACACAAAAGAAGAATCAGGCAGAAACGCCGAAGAAGGAGATTGTCAACAAGATTAACCACGACGAAGAGGAGTACCAGCGGGACCAATACTCCAACCAAATGCAGCGGGAGTCGTTCACGGATATGTACAACCGCGGCGGATATGGATATTAACGGGGTAAGAGAAGTGACAAAGAAATGACAGGGAAGTGACAGGGAAGTGACAGGGCCGGAGCAAACCTTTGGCCATCCCTTTGACCCTACGTCCATAGTCTATCGCGGTATCGATCGGGTATCGATTGGGGATCGATTGAAGCAGGAGTGACGGGAGGTTGAATCGAACGAAAACAACGACGCAGTATAG
>JAEEGG010012180.1_pt1 | contig 18606 bp, 13 predicted proteins | sample 9134161 | NCBI WGS metagenome assembly JAEEGG01 (sample SAMN16246543, study PRJNA631951) | gut metagenome | biome: gut microbiome; feature: rumen; material: CR-attached | host: Bos | place: Iran: Karaj | collected 2018-10 | reverse complement strand
GCCTTAACGCTCTTCGTGAAATAATCCGCGGGAAGCTCTTTCTTGACGCGTGCAAGGGCGTCGCGGATATTCGCCTCGACCCTGCCGTCGCCGTAATCGTCGAAGTGGGCACGGCGTTCCTTAATAGCCTGCTCCGCTTCCAGATAGTAGCGATAGGCGTTCTCGAAGCTCTGGTCAACGCCGCTTCCGGTCTCAAAAAGACCGCCGAGACGGAGCGCCACGTCCGCGAATTTGCCGTCGAAGCCGCCGCCCGCGAAATAATCCCGGTTTTCGTGATACATGGACGCAATGATATTGGCGGCAGCCGTCGGGCTCTTCAGACACCCCTTGCCCTTAAGGAACATATCCGCCAGCTTGTACATCGATTCGAACAGTCCGTGTGCCGCGCCGACGCTGAAATACTGAAACGCCTTCTCGTATTCCGGCACGCCTCCGTTGCACCGTCCGTAATAATAGATATATCCGAGCGCATTGTAGTAAGGCGCGTCGCCGGTCAGCTCAACAAGCCTGAGAAAACAGTCGCGCGCCGTCTCCCAGTTACACGGGAAGACCTTGTTGCCGTCCCCGTAGCTTCCGAAGCCCTTTGCATGAAGGGCCACCGGCCAGTCATGGGCGCAGCCGTACTCCACCGCTTCGCGGAAATGCTCCGTTTCTTCTTCGGGCAGTTCGTTCATGCGGTCCACATACGTCTCGATAAATTTCCGTTCCTTTTCTTCCTGTTTCTTCGTCATAACGACCCCTTTACCGGTCTTATCGGACAGCTACATCGTAAAGCAGCTCCACACAGCCGTCGATTCCGAAGGTGCTCGAGTTCAGCGTCATGTCGTAATTCTGCGCCTTGCCCCACTCACAGTCGGTGTAGTATTTGTAATGATTCGCTCTTGCCTTGTCGCGCTTTCTGAGCGTCTTCTCGACGTCATCCTTCTGGAAGCCGTACTCCGAAACGGCCCTCTCCGCCTTGTTTTCCATGTTGCCGTGGATGAAGACGTGCAGCGCGTCCGGATAATCCTTCAGAATGAAATCCGCGCAACGGCCTACGATTACGCAGTTTTCCTTGTTGGCGATGTCCTTGATGATATCGGACTGCACAACGAAAAGCTGGTCCTGCAGCGGAAGCATGTTCCCGCCGAACACCATTCCCGCGTAGGTCATGTTGCTTGCAATATTAAACAGAAGGCTTCCGGTGATGTGTTCCCCCTGCTCCTCGATGAAGTCCTTCGCCAATCCGCTTTCCTTGGCAACGCGGTCGATCAGTTCCTTATCGTAGTAAGCATAGCCGAGCTTCTCGGCAAGCTTCTTTCCGATCTGACGTCCGCCGCTTCCGCATTCGCGGCTGATGGTAATAATCTTCTTCATAGTGCACACCTCCTTAATCCTTTTGGGATTTTATTAATTATACCACAGAATCATTCCGCGGAAAAGGAGATTCTTGCATTTTTCTTTCATCCGTCATATACTGTAACCGTTCCGATTCTAATTATTCAAGCGGGGTTGACATGGTATTTAACAACATATTGGAAGCAATCGGGCATACGCCCATCATCCGTTTACAGCATATGGTCGGTCCGGACAGCGCCGAAGTCCTCGTAAAGTTCGAGGGTCTTAACGTCGGCGGATCCATCAAAACAAGGACCGCATACAATATGATTCTTGCCGCCGAGAAGGAGGGCCTCATTCATAAAGACACCGTCATTGTGGAGCCCACAAGCGGCAACCAGGGCATCGGCCTTGCGCTGATCGGCGCGGTACGCGGTTACCGGACCGTCATCGTTATGCCGGATTCCGTCAGCGAGGAGCGCCGCAAGCTCGTGCACCACTACGGAGCCGAGGTCATTCTGATCCACGACGCCGGCGACATCGGCGCCTGCATGGAGGAGTGCCTTAACACCGCTCTTAAGATGCAGAAGGAAGACCCGAACGTCTTCGTTCCGCAGCAGTTTTCGAACCCGAACAACCCTCTCGCCCACAAATACCACACAGGCGTCGAGATTCTCGAGCAGGTTGCCGGTCCGATTCACGGCTTCTGCTCCGGTATCGGTACCGGCGGCACCATCTCCGGAATCGGTGAGGTACTTAAGACGCAGAACCCGGACATCCTGATCTGGGCCGTGGAGCCGGAGAACGCCGCGATCCTGTCGGGCGGTTCCATCGGAACGCACCTGCAGATGGGCATCGGAGACGGCATCATCCCGGACAACCTGAACCAGAACATCTATTCCGACATATACATCGTCACGGATGAGGTTGCCCTTAAGACCTCCCGCGACCTTTCCGCCAAGGAAGGCATCCTCTGCGGCATCTCGAGCGGAACGAATGTTGCCGCCGCCCTCGCGATGGCGAAGAAATTAGGCCCCGGCAAGACCGTCGTTACGGTTCTTCCGGACACCGCCGAACGCTACTTCTCAACGCCGCTGTTTGCGAACGAATAAAACAAGCGCCGATTCCCACCCGGGGACCGGCGCTTTATTTTCATTATCGCTCCTACGCAGACTGTCGGCTTTCGATACAAACTGTCGGTTTTCGATACAAACTGTCGGTTTTCGAAATCATCGGTTTCCGATGCGGACGCTCGAAAGAGCCTTCTCGAGCACATTCCTGTGCGCTTCGTCGGTGCACACCGTGAATAAAAGGCTGTCCTGCGCATCATAGTAATAATATACCTTCACCGGAACGGTTCCCGAGGTATCCTCGTAGGAAATACGACGTGCCTTATAATCTCCGGCGCCGAATGCCACGTCCTCCTCCCTTGTGAAGGAATAACTGTCGTCGCTTTCGAACGCTTCCATCAGCTCATCGATATCGGTGCTTGCGTCGATCCTATTGACCGCGAGATAAAACTTATCCTCGCTTCCGTTCACGCCGAAGCGGTCCATATAGACTTTGTCCGAGGAGTTTAAAAGAATCTTCTCGTACTTAAGCTGCGACGAATCAAACTCGAGCGTATAGTCAAACTCCTTCGAAATGAAGGTCTTCTTCGTATTCATGTAATGCATCGCGAGAAGGACGACGACCATCAGAAAGGCGGCCGTCAGCAGAATATAAAGCCCGATTTTCAGTGACTTGTTACCGGGCTGTTTAGTTTCTTCCTGTTTTTCCTGTGTTTCCTGATTTTCCATTGTTGCAAACTTACCTCAAATGTGATATAACACCATTTTATACGAAAAAGGACAGGAAAGCAACGATTTCCTACATGGCATTTTCCGCCCCGATTCGCTATAACGGAGATAACAATCCGAGGAGAAACGATGATTCACGATTCCCATACAATCGACATGTGCACCGGCTCCCTGCCGAAGAAGATGCTTCGCTTCGCCGTGCCGCTCATTCTGTCCAGCCTGTTGCAGCTTCTGTTCAACGCGGTGGACCTAGTTGTCGTTGGTCAATTTGTGGACGATACCGCGGTGGGCGCCGTCGGCTCGACCGGCTCTCTGGTGAATCTGATCACGAACCTGTTCCTCGGGCTTTCGGTCGGAACCAACGTGCTCGTGGCGCGTTATGTGGGCTCCGGACGAGAGGAGGACGCCTCCGAAACGGTTCACACGTCGCTCTGCGTGAGCGTGATCTGCGGAGTTTTCCTCGCTGCCGTCGGCATGGTTTTCGCCCGCCCGATGCTTGTTTTAATGGGATCTCCGGCAAATGTCATAGATCAGGCCGCGCTTTACCTCCGCATCTACTTCCTCGGCATGCCGATCATGATGGTATATAACTTCGGAAGCGCGATTCTCCGGGCCATCGGCGACACGAAGCGTCCGCTTTACTACCTGACCGCTGCCGGCTTTGTCAACGTGCTGATGAACCTGTTCTTCGTGCTCGTATTAGGGCGCGGCGTGGACGGCGTAGCGTGGGGCACGGTCATCTCCCAGCTGCTTGCCGCCGTTTTGATTATCAATAACCTGTACCGTTCGACGCACTGCTGCCGCTTCATTCCGTCGAAACTGAAGATATCCGGGCAGAAGCTCGCAGGAATCGCCAGGATCGGAATCCCCGCGGGACTTCAGGGCTGCATCTTCTCGGCGTCAAATGTTCTGATTCAGTCATCAATTAACTGGTTTGGCGACGAGGCCGTCTCCGGGAGCGCCGCTGCTGCCAACATCGAAGGCTTCGTTTACGTTTCGATGAACGCCTTCCACCATACCGTTTTAAGCTTTACCGGCCAGAATTACGGCGCGCGAAACTATAAGCGCGTCCGCCAGTCGCTCCTTTACGGCCTGCTGTTCGTAACCCTTGCGGGCGGAATTCTCGGAAACCTTGTCGTTCTATTGCGCGTTCCGCTCCTGCACTTATACATCAGCGGTCCCGAGGCGATTTCCTACGGCGTAACCCGTATCATCGGCATCAACACGCTCTATTTCTTCTGCGGCACGATGGATGTCGCGGTAGGCTGCCTACGTGGCGTCGGCTTCTCGCTGATCCCGATGTTCGTGTCCCTTGCGGGCGTGTGCGGCTTCCGTATCGTATGGATTTTCACCTATTTCCGTACGCACCATACGCTTTCGGTGCTGTTCGCCTCGTATCCGATCAGCTGGACCTTCACATTTGCCGTACATATGCTCGTTTTCGCAATCTGGTGGGCGAAGAACCATAACGCAGGGCGCCGCGCGTCCCTCTGATTTGCTTTTTCGCGGCAAATGTGATAGAATAACGGACTACAGTGGGATTTTTCAAGGGAGTTAAGAAATCGTGGAAGAAGAAACCAAGACAATGGAGAGCAAACCTTCGTTCATCCGAAAAGCCGCAGGCGGCTGTCGGAGGGGTTTTTGCGGGCTTCGCGCGTTCCTTAACAAGCCGTTCTTCCGGTATAAACTTGTGCAGGTGTACCTGCTTTCCTTCTTTACGACATACATTGTGGAAGGGCTTTCGCACTACCGGCATCTGCCGCAGCTCCTGCATGTCGTTAAGCATCCTCTGATCTTTTTAACCAACATGCTGATCGTATCGCTCCTGTTCATTCCGCCGATATTATTCCGGCGCAAGGCGTTTTTCTATACGTTATCCTTTATTCTCTGGCTGACGGTGGGCGTTGTCGATTTCATCGTCCTTCATAACCGTGTCACGCCGTTCAACGCCAACGATTTCAAGATGTTAAACGACGCCCTTAATGTCGTCGTGCATTACTTCAAATTCTATGAAATTGCCGCGGTAATCATTCTGATTGTCCTCGGCGTAACCGGTCTCGTAATGGCTTTCCTGAAATTCCCGAAGACGAAGAATCCGGTTAACTTAAAGAAGACCGGCGTACTTGCGCTGGTTCTGTTCCTTGCGCACCTCGGGCTCGTTCTCGGAAGCGTCAAGACCGGCATTATGAAGCGTACCTTCCCGAACCTCGCGAACGCTTACCAGGATTACGGTCTTCCGTACTGCTTTGCCTGTAGCATCGTGGATAAGGGCATTAAGAAGCCGTCCGGGTATTCGAAGGGCTCTGTGCAGGAGGTTATCGAAACCCTTCCCTCGCCTACGCCCGTTGTGACGGAGACCAACGCGGAGAAGCCGAATATCATCTTCATCCAGCTGGAATCCTTCTTCGATCCGAAGCGGATCCGCGACATCAAATTCGAAGAGGACCCGATTCCGAATTTCACGCATCTGTATAACCATTACTGCTCCGGTCTTCTGACCGTTCCGAGCATCAGCGCCGGAACCGCCAACACCGAATTTGAGGTGCTGACCGGCATGAATATGGCGGACTTCGGCTCCGGAGAATACCCGTACCGTACCATTTTACAGAGCAGCACATGCGAAAACCTGGCATTTGTCTTAAAGCCCCTGGGGTATGCATGCCATGCGATCCATAACAACACCGCCACCTTCTACGGGCGGAACGTCGTCTTTTCAAACCTCGGTTTTGATACGTTTGACAGCATCGAGACCATGTCGAATGTCGAAATGAACGCCCTCGGCTGGGCCAAGGACAAGGTGCTCTACCGCGAGATCAACGCGGCGCTGAACTCGACCCTCGGCAAGGATTTTATCTTCACGGTTTCCGTGCAGGGACACGGAAAGTATCCGGATGAAGAAATTCTCGACGCGTCCATCCCGCTGACGAAATTAAGCGACGCCTATGACGACTCTACTATATACGGTCTTCGTTATTACACGACGCAGTTAAATGAGATGGATGCCTTCATCGGAAGCCTTGTCGCGAACCTTTCCGAGCGGAATGAGAAAACCGTTCTGGTGCTTTACGGCGACCATCTGCCGGGCTTCGACTTCGAGCCGGAGGACCTTACGAGCGGTACGCTTTTACAGACCGAATATGTCATCTGGACGAATTTCGAGACCGAGGTCGTTCACAAGGACCTGTATTCCTACCAGCTTGCCGCATATGTGCAGGATCTGATCGGTCTGCATGAGGGACTGATCCCGAGACTGCATCAGTCGCATTTCGTCGACGAAGAGGAAACCGAGGAGAAATACCTCGAGGATCTGCGCGTTCTTTCCTACGATATGCTTTACGGCAATCAGTACTGCTGGGAAGGCGTCAACCCGTACAGCCCGACCGTTTTGACATACGGCTTCTACCGGCCGGATCCGACTTCGATGCACGCGGTTTACGACTCGGCCAACGACACCTACTATCTGACGGTATACGGCACGGATTTCACGCCGTACAGCTATATATTCATTAACGGCGAGCGGTATAAGGATACGATCTACGTATCCGATACGGAGCTGTTCCTGCCCCGCATCACGTTAAATGACAGAGACGCCGTCTCCGTCGGCGTGTGGAATGACGGTAACCTGTACCGGACGTCTCCGGCAATCCGCTTCCGTATGGAAGAATATCAATAAGCGAGGTTTCGTTTCATGAACAAAAAGCAACTGTCCTACCTTTTCTGCGGTATTCTGTCCGGAGTCGGCGTGTTCCTTCTCATTCTCGGGTTTACGCAGTCATCGCAGATGATCACCGAAGACGACCGCCTGTTTTCGCATATGTTTCTGACGATCCCGGGAGTTCTCGCAATCGGCTCGGGACTTCTGTGTCTGACACGAAAGAACCACCGGTCCGCGGCAGGGTTTGTTATCACAAACTTCTTCTACACGCTTCTCGGTGGTTTCCTGATTGAATGTTTTGTTTTCCAGTTTCTGCACTTCGGTCTATCTAGACCGCAGCCCAAGCTTACGATTCCCGCAGGGCTTACCTGCCTTTGCTACGGTTTTCTGTTTATGATCTTCCACATTGTCTTCTGTGTCATTTACGGCAGGAAGAAAAACTAGGAAAAATCGAATTACATCGCATCCCAGAGTGCTTCGTTGATCTCGACCTTGGAATTGGCCCGCCACTTCTTATAGAGTTCTTCGAAGTACTCTTTGCATATCTTGGCAAATGCCTCTTCCTCGGCACGCTGCGTCTCGGCGGCGTTGATCTTATTCTTACGGCAGAAGATGTAAAGGCCGTCCGAAGTCTCCACAATGTTACTGATCGCTCCCTCCGGAAGCGCAAACAGCATATCCGTAATGTCCCGGTCGTAGGAATCCCGTCCGATGGTGATCTCGACGTTCGGCGCGTCGGTTTGCTCCTTCGCGAAGTTATAGAAGTCCTCGGCCGCAAGGGCGCGCTCGAGAAGGATCTTCATGTCGCCGCGAAGCTCTCTTAGGCTGTCGCCGGTAACCGTTACCGGATTGCCTTCGTTGTCGGTATATACCTTCGTCTTGAAGAGATAATAGAAATCGCTTCGTTCCGTCTCGCGCTCATCGGGACGCGCGTCCACGTTCAAGGTAACCGTCTCGTAAACCTTCTTTGCAAGGACGTTATCCGTATAAATGGAACGCACAAGGTCCTCGGTGATGCCGTAACGCTTCGCCGTATCCTCGGTGATGCCGTTCAGGAAGTTCTTCGTGTAATCGTTCACCTGAAGCACGTCATCCGCGCCGAGCGCCACGTCGAACTCGTTCGCCATGAAGCCAACCAACTTGATGTAGATAATCTTCTCTAAAAGCTCGTCCTTCATCAGCTCGGCATAGGTTCTGCCGTCCCGGGTGAACTTGAAATCCCAGACGCCCTCGCCGTACAGCGTTTCAACCTCTTCGCGCATGCTCAGAAGATAGATGTTCGCCTCCGCGTAGCTGACGTCGTGTCCGTCGATCCGCATGACGACATCCTTTGTAAATCCCTGGCTTGAAGGCAGCTCCTTGTCGCCGTTCTTACCCTTCTTGCATCCGCCGAGAAGTCCCACGGCAAGGATTATTACAAGAAACCATATAAGTTTATTTCTGACTGTTCTCATCGGTTCCTCCGTTCTCATTTACCAAAATCCGCTTCATCGTCTGTAATACGCGGTTACACTCATCCAAAATCTTAAGCGCGTCGCCCTGCTCCGAAAGGGTATAGGAGAAGGTCGGGCATTTGCCCGGAGTCATTGCGATCTTCCGCCCGTAGGCCTTCAGAAAATCCGGAATCCGGCCCACATCGACTCTTGCCTTCGGGAACATCTGCAGTACCAGAAAGCCCTTCTTTAAGATAACCTTCTCGACATAGCAGCGGTGCGCCGCCGCCTTCACAAGCGCTACATGCAAAAGGATGTTCACGCAGTCCGGCATGTCGCCGAAGCGGTCACAGAGCTCCTCCGTCATGTCGCTCAGCTCTTCCTCGTTCTCGATTCCCGCAATCCGCTTGTACATATCAAGCTTCTGCATCTCGTTACGGATGTAATTGGACGGGATGTAGGCGTTCAGATCCGCGTCCACCGAGGTTTCGAAGGACTCCTCCTCCGGCTCCTCGCCTTTCATAGATCGTACCGCTTCTTTGAGCATTTTGCAATACAAATCATACCCGACCGCGTCCATATGTCCGCTCTGCGCTGCTCCTAAAAGGTCGCCCGCGCCCCGGATCTCAAGGTCCCGCATCGAAATCTTGATGCCGGAGCCGAGGTCAGAGTACTCACGGATTGCCGCAAGCCGTTTCTCCGCCACCTCGGAAAGAATCTTATCCCTCCGGTACAGGATAAACGCGTACGCTGTCCTATTGGAACGCCCGACGCGCCCCCTTAACTGATAGAGCTGCGACAGTCCGAACCGGTCCGCGTCGTCGATAATGATCGTATTGACGTTACTGATATCCATGCCGGTCTCGATGATCGTCGTCGAAACAAGCACGTCGATATCGCCGTTGATGAAGTCGAACATCACGTCCTCAAGCTGGCGCTCGCTCATCTGCCCGTGGGCAAATGACACATTGGCCTCGGGACAGAGCTCCGTGATCTTTCTTACCACGTCCTCGATTCCTGCTACCCGCGGCACGACGTAGTATACCTGGCCGTTCCGGTTCAGCTCGCGGTTGATGGCTTCTCTTATCATTTCGTCGTTCCGCTCAAGAACGAAGGTCTGGATCGGCTGCCGGTCTCTCGGCGCCTCTTCAAGAACGCTCATGTCTCGGATTCCGATCAGGCTCATATGAAGCGTTCTCGGAATCGGCGTCGCCGTAAGCGTCAGGGCGTCGACGTCCTTTCGCATCTGCTTGATCTTTTCTTTATGCGTCACGCCGAAGCGCTGCTCCTCATCAACGATCAGAAGCCCGAGGTTCTTGAATTCGACATCCTTACTTAATATCCGGTGGGTTCCGATCAGGATGTCGCAAAGTCCCTTTCTTACGCGCTCCAAAGTCTTCTTCTGCTCTTTTGGGGAGCGGAAACGGCTGAGCATTTCAACCGAGAACGGAAAATCCCTCAGTCTCGTCGAAAACGTATTGTAATGCTGCTGCGCAAGGATGGTCGTCGGCACTAAAACCGCCACCTGCTTTCCGTCAGAAACTGCTTTGAACGCTGCCCTTATGGCGATCTCGGTCTTTCCGAAGCCGACGTCGCCGCAGATCAGACGGTCCATGATCTTCGTGCTTTCCATGTCCCGCTTCGTGTCTTCGATGGCGTGAAGCTGGTCCTCCGTCTCCTCGTAGGGAAACAGCTCTTCGAATTCCTTCTGCCATACGGTATCCGGCCCGTAAGCGTGGCCGGGATTCTCCTGACGGATGGCATACAGCCGGATCAGGTCCTGCGCGATATCCTTTACCGCACGGTAGACGCGCGTCTTCGTCGTCTTCCATTCGGTGTTATTCAGTTTGTTGAGCTTCGGCTTCTTGGCCGCGTCGGCGTCGGCATACTTCTGGATGACGTCAAGGCCGGTAGCCGGCACGTAAAGCACCCCGCCGTCCCCGTACTCGAGCTTGATGTAATCCTTCACGATCCGGTTCATCGTGATCTGCTCGATGCCGCGGTATACGGCGATTCCGTGGTTCTCATGAACGACGTAGTCGCCGCTTGTGAGCTCGTTAAGCGCGTTGATCTTCGCTCCGGTATACGGGCTCTTCTTCCGTTTCTTCTTCTCGCGCCCGAAGATGTCGCTCTCGTCGATGACGACGAATTTCAGGAGCGGGTATTCAAAGCCCTGATGCAGGTTTCCGTAGATGACCATGATCTCCTGCGGACCCACGACGCGGTCCTCATTTTCGCTGAAGAACGCGCTCAGCTCGTATTCTCTTAAGTTCTCGGCCAGCCGCGCCGCCCGCGTATGGGAAGCGCACACGAGAAGGATCCGGTAGCCGTTCTTCTTATAGTTCTTAAGGTCCTGCACAAGCGATTCAAAATGCTGGTTGTAGGACGCCACCGACCGAGCGAAGACGTCAAACGATGCCGCCGGCTTCCACTCCGACGGAACGCCCGCAAGCGTCGTCAGAAGCACCGTCCGGCGCGTTCCGAACTGCGCAAGCACCTTCCGGTAATCGAAGATGGCGTCGGTCTGTCCCGGCAGGCAGTAGCCTCTCGTAAGCCGCCCCTTCATGCTCTCCGAAAACTCTGCAGTCGTCGCCTCGGCGCTCTCCCGGATCCGGTCCGGCTCGTCCATCACGAAAAGCGTCTTCTCCTTCGGAAAATACGACAGAAAACTTACGGTTTCCTTCCGGAAATAAGGGATATATAAGTCAAGGTTGGTGGCATTTTTCAGATAGGTGAGGTTCTCCCGGAGTTCCTCCATCGTGTGGCGCACCCGGGCCGCCTCTTCCGTCATCATCGACGCAAGAAACTTCTTCTCGACGGACTTCGACTCCTTCTCAATCCGGGATAAGCTGTCCTGCAGTTCCTCGTCCGAGAAGACAAATTCCATAGCCGGATAGATGCACAGCTCCTCGGCGTTCTCAATGGAACGCTGGCTCGAGATGTCAAAGCTCCGGATGGAGTCGATATCATCGCCCCAGTATTCAATCCGGTAAGGCGTGTCTTCGCTTAACGGAAATACATCTAAGATTCCGCCCCGTACGGCGAACTCGCCCGGATTCTCCACCTGCGCCTGCTTCTGGTAACCCATCGTTACCAGCTTCGCGGTCAGCTCGTCCATCGTGACGGGGCTTGTAGCATTTATCGTAACGGAAGCCTCCTGAATCTCTTCGGGAAGAAGAAGGCGGTCAAGAAGCCCCTGGACGCTCGTAACGACCGTACAGGGCTCGCCCGACAGGAGCTTTCGGATAACGCTCATGCGCTCCTTGACGATCGCGTTTCCGTGCACGTCGGCGTTATAGAAGATGATGTCCTTCGCCGGATAGATGCACACGTTCTTATCGTAAAGGCTCATGTCCTCCGCCATCTCGCGGGCGCGGAGCTCGCTTGCGGTGACGATCAGCCGGTAGGGATACTCCTGTCCGAGGGCGCTCACGAAGTGACTTTTTTGCACGGAAGTACACCCCGATACCTGTACCGGGGCTTCTTTCTTCTGCAAAAAATCTCGCGCCGCGCAGAATTCCCGATCGGCCTGCAGCGGCTCCAAAAAGGTTTTAATCATGTAACACCGATCCGTTGAATTTACTCATGGCCGCTTCCGGCCCTTCCGTCACATAAACCGGGATTTCCTCTACCACCCGGGCCATCACATCGCGTATAACGGGCTCCAGTTCCTTCGGAAACCGCGCAAGAACGTGGTCCGCAAGGTCCCATCCGAAGGGCTTCTCCCCGACACCGAGCCGAAGCCTCGGAAACACGCTCGTTCCGATCTGGGCGATAATGCTCTTGAGTCCGTTATGCCCGCCGGCGCTTCCTTTGACGCGGAGCCTGAGGTTTCCGGGCTCGAGGGAGATGTCATCGCAGATGATGAGCACGCGCTCCGCCGGAATCTTATAGAAATCCATATACGCGCGGACGCATTCGCCGCTTGCGTTCATGAATGTCTGCGGCTGCACGAGAATCACCTTCTGCCCGGCAATCGTGCCGCGCCCCGAGATGCCCTTCCATTCCTTCGTCTTAAGCGGAATGTTAAAGGCGTCCGAAAGCGCGGTTACCGCGTCCCAGCCGATGTTGTGCCTCGTTCCCGCGTATTTGCGCCCGGGGTTACCGAGGCCGACAATCAGCGTCACCGGGCCGCTCCCGGCATCCGCGGCCTTTTCGGTTTTCTTACGAAACAGTCCCATTTTCCTCATCCATAACCCGGGTTTACGCCCCGGGTTCCTCCGTCTTAACCGGGCTCAGCACCCGAATACTTCTTTTGCGATGTCCACGGTCGCCTTGGCATCCGATCCGTAATAGTCCGCACCGATGCTCTTCGCGTATTCCGGCGTGAGCACGGCGCCGCCGACAACCGTTTTGCAGGAAAGCCCCGCCGCCTTCAGCGCGCGGATGGTCTCCTCCATGCTCCCGAGCGTCGTCGTCATCAGGGCGCTAAGCCCCACAAGCGGCGCGCCGGTTTTCTTCGCAGCCTCCACGACCGCCTCCGGGGGTACGTCCTTCCCGAGGTCGTGCACGGTAAATCCGTAGTTTTCAAGAAGCACCTTGACGATATTCTTTCCGATGTCGTGGATGTCGCCTTTGACGGTCGCAAGCACGATCTCGCCCTTGCTGACCTGTTTTAATCCGGTGCTCTGCATATGTTCCTTAATGCGCCCGAAGGCTCCCTGCACAACCGATGCGGAAAGGATCAGCTGCGGCAGAAAGACGGTTCCCTTCTCAAAGCCCGCGCCCACCGTATCGAGTGCCGGGATCAGAACCCCGTTCACGAGGTCCATGGAATCCATTGTCTTCAGGAGCTCCACGGTAAGCTTCTCGCCGCGTTCCGCGCGTCCCGAAAGGACCGCCGCGTAAAGCTCCGCAGGAGCGTCGCCGAACTGCGAACGGATCTTTCCTTCCGCCTCATCCTGCACCGCTCCGACCGGAATCTCCGCGCCGGGCTTCGCTTCCGCTTTTTGGGGAACGAAATTCTTATATGCCTCGGTAAATGCGATGGCATGCTCGTCGATATTCATCAGAAGACGGTACGCCCTCAGGGCTCCCATCATCGCTTCCGAGTTCGGATTCATAATCGGAAGCGTCAGTCCGTTCTGCAGCGCCAGCGTTAAGAACGTACTATTCACAAGGTCACGGTTCGGAAGTCCGAAACTGATGTTCGAAACGCCGAGCACCGCGCCGGTACCGAGCTGTTCACGGGCCATCTTAAGCGCCGTAAGTGTCTCCTTGACCGCTTCCTGCTCCGCGCTCGCGGTCAGGGTGAGACAGTCAATCTGAATGTCTCTCCGGCGGATTCCGAGCGCCTCCGCGCGCTCCACAATCCGCTTCGCGATGGCGAACCGGCCTTCCGCCTGCTTCGGGATTCCGCCCTCATCGAGGGTAAGCCCGACAACGGCGGCTCCATATTTCCGGACGATCGGAAGAATGCCCGCAAGGCTCTTCTCCTCGCCGTTTACGCTGTTCACAAGCGCGCGTCCGTTGTATGCCCGAAGCGCCGCCTCGACGACCTCCGGAATGTTCGAGTCAATCTGCAGCGGCACGTTCACGACCGCCTGCAGCTCGCGCACCACGCGCACCATCATTTCCTTTTCATCGACGCCGGGAAGTCCGACGTTCACGTCGAGAATGTCCGCTCCGGCCTCCACCTGCGAAACCGCCTGTGAAAGGATATAGTCCATATCCCCCGCGCGGAGCGCCTCCTGGAACTTCTTCTTACCGGTCGGGTTAATGCGCTCGCCGATAACGCGGGGCTCGGAGAACCATACCGCATCGGTCGAAGAGCAGATGCCGGTCAGCTTCGTCTTCTCGGGAAGGTCGTACTCCTTCTCCTCCGAAAGGAACGCGTCGACCCGTTTTTTAAGCGCCCGGATATACTCGGGCGTTGTTCCGCAGCAGCCGCCCACTGCGATAATTCCGTAGGGCAGCAGCTCCGCGATGCAGTCCGCGAATTCGTCGGGGCTTACGTTATAGGTATTCGTCACCGGATCCGGCAGCCCGGCATTCGGCTTTAAAACAATCGGAAGCTCCGTAATCTCATACAGCCGTTTCACCATCGGAGCAAGCTCCGCAGGACCTAATGAGCAGTTGAATCCGATGGCGTCCGCCCCGAGTCCCGAAAGCGTCAGCGCCATACAGTCGATGCTTGTTCCCGTGAAGGTCCTCGCATTGGCCTCAAATGACATCGTTACATAGACAGGCTTTTCGGAATGCTCCTTCGCCGCGAGAAGCGCCGCCTTCGTTTCGTAAAGGTCGGACATCGTCTCGATTACGATCAGGTCGGCTTCCGCGCCCGCTTCGATCTCCTCCGCGAAGATGTCGTAGGCCTCCTCGAAGGAAAGATCCCCAAGCGGCGCAAGCATCTTGCCGATGGGACCGATATCGAGGGCAACCTTCGTCCCGGGATGGGCGGAGCAGGCCCTCCTTGCGTTTCGTACGGCAGCACCGATCAGCTCCCGGACCGTATATCCCGAAGCTGCCATTTTATAACGGTTTGCGCCGAAGGTGTTTGTGTAGACTACATCCGAGCCCGCGGCCAGGTACCCTTCGTGAACGCGGATTACCTTATCCGGTTCCGTGATGTTCCACACCTCGGGAATTCCGCCGAGGGGCAGCCCCAGTGCCTGCAGCTGCGTCCCCATGCCTCCGTCCAATATCTGAATCTGTTTCTTCATCTTATCTCCTGTACTATGCCTGACGGCATCCTTCCGGTGCTTACTCCTTACGGTCGCCGCGATGGCATTTGGCGGCGTATGCGCAGCCTTCGCAGGCTTCCTTGCCGCAGTTTCCGATCGAAAGCTCCGCGTTAATGTCCGCGCCCGACGCGAGGGCGTCCTTAAGGCGATTAAGCCGTTCCTCTTCCTCGATATCCCTTAGGCCGATGATTGCCGTAACCGACTTTAACGGCGTCAGCATATTGCTTTCCGTTACGGAAAGGCCGATGCGTTTGCCGGCTTCCAAAGTCGCAAGCAGGTCCTTCTGCAGATCAAGCGGCAGGTCGCCGTAGCCCGGCGAGTAGCGCATCGTCTGCTGCATGTTAGGGAACCGTCCCTGCAACTCCTCCTGAAAATCGTTGCAGATCTGCTCGATTGCCGCCCCGGCCATGGCGTCGGTCAGAAGCGCTTTCGGCATATTCGTAATCTGCAGCTTTCTTAGGAGTGCGTCCACGCCGCTTCCGAGCGTCGCCGCGAACAGAACCGCCTTCGAGCAGCCCCGAAGCAGCTTCCCGATATCCTTTCCGGTGAGCGTAAGCGTGCATTCCGAGAGAACAATCTTCTCCTCCGAACAGGTCAGAATGTCGAAAACCCCGAAGGAAAATGCCGGGTGGCACGCGTCCATCAGCGGTCCCTCGCATTCGTCCATCAGGTTTTTGATCACCTCATCGGGCTCGTTCTTGCCGTATCCGAGATACAGGGCAGCCTCTTTTCGATTTATCGGCTTAAGCTTTACCATAGTTCGTTATCCTTAAAATACAACCGTGCCGTCGGCTTATCGGCGCGTCGGCTTATCGTTCACCGTCAGATTATCTTGCAGCGCCCGGATTAATCAGCGGCAGCACCGCGTCCGAAATCCGCTTCGCCACGTACGGGCTGTTCATCGTGTAAAGGTGGATGCCGTCGACGCCGCGGCTTACCAGATCGATGATCTGGTCGATCGCGTAGGCGATTCCGGCTTCCTTCAGCGCGTCCGGATAGTTCTGGTACTTCGCCATCATCCGGGTGAACTTCGCGGGAAGGCTCGCGCCGCACATCGTTACCATGCGTTCAATCGATGCCTTGCTCGTGCAGGGCATGATTCCGGCCTCAATCGGAACATCAATCCCCGCCGCACGGGCTTTGTCAAGGAACCGGAAGAACGCGTCGTTATCAAAGAAAAGCTGCGATAAGAGATGCGTCGCGCCAGCGTCCACCTTGCGCTTCAGGTTCGCGATATCCGCATCCAAACTCTCCGCCTCCTGATGCCCCTCGGGGTAGCAGGCCGCCATAATGTGGTAATCGCCCTTCGTCTTCAGATAGGCGATCAGATCCGATGCGTGCGGAAAATCCGACGCCGGCTTTCGCTCGGAGTTCGGATTGAAGTCTCCGCGAAGCGCCAGAATGTTACGGATGTTCCTTTCCCTGAGCTGCTCGCAAATCAAATCGATATCCTCGCGGGTGTTATAGAGGCAGGTCAGATGCACCGCCGACTCAAGGCCGTACTTCTCCTTTATGATCTGCGCAATGTCGGCTGTCTTCGTGTCGGCCGCGCTGCCGCCCGCACCATAGGTAACACTGATAAAATCCGGGTGAAGACCCCGCAGTCCGTCCAGCGTCTTATAAATGGTGTCAATCGGCATATCTTTCTTCGGAGGGAAGATTTCGAACGTAAAAGCCGTTCTTCCGTCCTTCATAATCTCACTCAGTTGCATCTCATTCCTCCGGGCATTTATTCTCACTCAGTTGCATCTCATTCCTCCGGGCATTTAATCTCACCCACCGGCTTCCTTTTTTCAGAACGCTAGGTGCAATCTTTCGTACGGTATTCATTCCGGGCGTTCTATCGCATGCTTGCGCGCACGATATTCATTCTGCGGTCGCGCTCGCGCTCCGCGAGAGCGTTGAATTTCTCGTTCTGTTCACGAAGATGGACCGGGTCTGCGTCCGCCGCCGACCACTTCATAGAGGGGTAGAGCTCTCCGTCAATCCGGAATGACGAAATCCAGCTTCGAAGCAGTCCGTTCATCTCCTGACTGGGTTCACCGGCATACAGAAGTCCGAATACCTTACGGGCTTCCCAGTCAATGTAGGCAGCCTTCGCGCCGCCGGTCTTGGCGCTTCCGAAACGCGCGCCGGCACGCTTTCTTACGGTTGCAACGGTCATTCCGACGCCGAGGTTCATGCCGTCCACCGGCGTAATGACGCGTCTTGCGTAAAGGCTGTCCGAAGCGGTTCTTAAGCAATACTCGGTGGCCGTAATCTCAACACCGAGGCAGAGGCTGTAAACGCCGTCTTCCATATCGAGCCGATAGGTCCGAAGGGCCGCATCCGCGAACACGTTCTGCAAATCAACGACGATACCGATGGAACACAGCTCCTCAAGGCGTGCGGTACTCCGCTTCAGTTCTTCCACCATCTCCGGTTCTTCCTGAAAGCCCGGCAGCGGTTCCTTTGCAAAAAGCTTTACCGGACGGTCGCCGCTGTAGAATAAAGCGAGGCGGTCCAGATAGTTCTCCGGAAGACGGAATGTCGCTTCCGGCATCATGGTCCGCTCATCGAACGTCTTCTCACGATGACGTTCGCCCTGCCCGAATTTAATCTGATGGAAGCACTCGCCGGTCTGGTAGAACATCAGCGCGCCCGAGTCGGCGCGGCGTAATTCCACAACAGCCGTGAACGGCCTTCCGAAACTCTGAACGGTACCGATTACCGATGTGTTTCCTTCCCAGCCGGACGGCAGTTCGCCCCACGCGATTACCTTTCCGGAAACCGAATCCGCATAATACATTTCGTCGCCTCCCTTCCTTCAACCGGCAGGCGCAATACCAAGCGCCTCTTAACCCAATGTAAGAATACCACAAAACGGGCCGTCAATCAAGGTTGACGGCCCGTAAAAATCTGCGAAATCAATTATGTGAAAATCGAAAGGGGGATCGGAAACGACTTTCACATTTTCCGTAATTTCTTAATCTACCTTCGGGAGGTTCGCAAGGCTCTTCGCGATCTCTTCGTCGGAAGGGATGTAGTCGCCCATCTCGCCGTTGTTGAATTTCTCGTAAGCTACGAGGTCGAAGTAACCGGTACCGGTCAGACCGAAGACGATCGTCTTCTCCTCGCCGGTCTCCTTGCACTTCAGGGCTTCGTCGATGGCTACGCGGATTGCGTGGCTGCTCTCGGGAGCCGGAAGGATGCCTTCAACGCGGGCGAACATTTCAGCCGCCTCGAATACCTTCGTCTGCTCAACGCTTCTTGCTTCCATATACCCGTCGGCATACAGCTGGGAAAGCGTGGAGCTCATGCCGTGGTAACGAAGACCGCCGGCGTGATTCGGCGCGGGCATGAAGTTTGAACCGAGCGTGTACATCTTCGCAAGCGGGCAAACCATGCCGGTGTCACAGAAATCGTATGCGTACTTGCCGCGTGTGAAGCTCGGGCAGGATGCCGGCTCAACCGCGATGATCTGATAATTCTTCTCGCCGCGGAGCTTCTCGCCCATGAACGGAGCAATGAGTCCGCCGAGGTTCGAACCGCCGCCTGCGCAGCCGATGATCATGTCCGGAACGATGTCGTATTTGTCGAGGGCGGCCTTCGTCTCAAGACCGATTACGGACTGATGCAGGAGCACCTGATTGAGAACGCTTCCGAGTACATAACGGTATCCGGGATTGCTTACCGCAACCTCAACCGCCTCGGAAATCGCGCAGCCGAGGCTGCCGCCG
>JAEEGG010012177.1_pt1 | contig 18607 bp, 15 predicted proteins | sample 9134161 | NCBI WGS metagenome assembly JAEEGG01 (sample SAMN16246543, study PRJNA631951) | gut metagenome | biome: gut microbiome; feature: rumen; material: CR-attached | host: Bos | place: Iran: Karaj | collected 2018-10 | reverse complement strand
GCGGAAATAACCATGAAGTAAAATACCGGGCAAGCTTCCAAGGAATGTACGTTCATTGCGGAAAAGCTACCTAAGGAGCTCAAACCTGGTCAAATGGTAGCTTTTAGAGGAGTGGAGAGAACGGAAAAGCTACCTCAGGAGCCCAACTCTGACCAAATGGTAGCTTTTAGAAGAGTGGAGAGAACGTAAAAGCAACCTAAGAAGCCCAAACCTGGCCATTAGGTAGCTTTTTGAAGAGTGCCGAGAACATAAAAGCAACCTAAGAAGCCCAAATCTGGCCAAATGGTAGCTTTTAGAAGAGTGGAGAGAACGGAAAAGCTACCTCAGGAGCCCAAACCTGGACAAATGGTAGCTTTTAGAGGAGTGGAGAGAACGGAAAAGCAACCTAAGAAGCCCAAACCTGGCCATTAGGTAGCTTTTTGAAGAGTGCCGAGAACGTAAAAGCAACCTAAGAAGCCCAAACCTGGCCATTAGGTAGCTTTTTGAAGAGTACCGAGAACGTAAAAGCAACCTAAGAAGCCCAGACCTGGCCATTAGGTAGCTTTTTGAAGAGTACCGAGAATGTAAAAGCTACCAAAAGAAGATAAAGGAATTTGTAGGTAGTTTTGGGACTTGGATGGATGACAAGCAATAGAGAATGATAATAAAGGTTGAAGAGGGATTGGGAAATACCAGCGAGAGTTGGAGATGGATTGTAATACCCGCGAGAGTTGGAGATGGATTGTAATACCAGCGAGAGTTGGAGACAGATTGGAATAACAGCGAAGGATGGAGAAGGTTGGAATTAGAAGGGAAATGGAAGGCATGACGAAGCGAATTCGACTGTGGGTTTCCTATGATGGGACGAATTACCACGGATGGCAGATCCAGAATAATGGTATCACAATCGAGAGTGAATTGAATAAGGCGCTTTCGGACCTTTATCAGCAAGAAATCAAGGTGATTGGAGCGAGTCGAACGGACGCAGGAGTACATGCGCTGGGCAATGTCGCAGTATATGACGTCGACAGCCCGATTCCTGCCAATAAGGTTTGTTATGCCTTGAATGCAAGGCTTCCCGAGGACATCCGCGTGACAAGGTCGGAGGAGGTTCCGGCGGATTGGCATCCGCGTAAATGTGAAAGCCGGAAGACATACGAGTATCGCATTTATCTCGGCGAGATTTTGCCCCCCGTAAAGCGTTTGTATTGCCATCATGTCTATCGTGCGCTGGATATCGAAGCCATGCGCCGCGCGGCAGCATACCTTGTCGGTGAGCATGATTTCAAGAGCTTTTGTCAGGAAAATGCCCAGGTCGAAACCACGGTAAGAACGATTTATTCTATTCAGATTTTCACCAACAGGGACATAACTTTTAATCTCCTTTCAAGCAGTCAGGAGAATGCTGCCAAAGAACCGGCAAGCTGTTGGCAGCAGACGATGCTCCCAAATACAAAACACGCTACGGAAGCACGGGATGAGGAGTTGATCATTCGTGTAACGGGCGGTGGCTTCCTCTACAACATGGTTCGAATCATTGTTGGAACACTCTTAGAGGTTGGCGTTGGAAGATGGCAGCCTGAGCAGGTGAAAGAGATCCTGGAGCAAAGGGACAGAAGTGCAGCTGGACCGACGGCGCCGTCAAAGGGACTGACGCTGATGAAATACGAATTTTCCGAAAATTTTTAAAAATAATCAATTTCAAATAAAACCGAACACCATTTTTGTCGGGTATAGAGTAAAGGAGGACATGCGAAGCATAAAAACGGAGGTGGAACGTGAAGGACGCGGAAATCGTGGAATTGTATTGGAGTAGGAATGAAAATGCGATCGCAGAAACAAAGCTACAGTTTCATGCCTATCTTATGAAGATTGCCATACAGATTCTTGGAAATGAGGAAGATGCAAAGGAATGTGTCAATGATGCATACCTTGCAGCTTGGAATTCCATGCCGCCCAATCGTCCTGAAAAGCTTTCCACTTATCTCGGAAGGCTCATGCGCCAGACAGCCATTGACCATTGGCGCAGAAAAAATAGGCAGAAGCGAAAGGGCTCAGAATATGCCCTGTCACTGGAGGAATTGGACGATCTCCTTTCCGACAACAAAACGCCTGAACAGGAGCTTGACGGTGCCTTACTGGAGCAAGCCATTGGTCGATTCCTAAAGGAATTACCTGCGCAGGAAAGGAATTTATTTCTCGGCAGATATTACTATTGTGACCCAATCAAAGAGGTTGCCGCATACTGCGGGATGAAAGAGGCCAAAGCGAAGAGCATGCTGTTTCGCACGCGAAAGAGACTGAAAGGTTTTCTGGAAAAGGAGGGCTTTACTCTATGAAACAGGAGCAGAAGGATCAAAGGCTAATGACCAAGGAATCCCTGATGGATGCCGTTGGAAGCGTAAAGGAAGAAATGCTGTCTGAGGTGGAGAAGCTGCGAAACGATACGACTGTAAAATCAAGGGGCAGCTGGAGAAAATGGGCTTTGCCGTTGACAGCCTGTGCCTTGCTTTTGATCGGCAGCCTGACGACCTATGCCGTTTTGAACTCTGGAGGCATGTTGGAGACGGGAAAGGATAAGCCCACGGATCAGACCAATTCCACATACAAGTTTTCCGTTTCGGAAGATATTCGAATTCCCATGAAGGAAATCCATGGCGATGTCGTAAAGCTGACGGCGGAGATGGAAGAGAGGTTTCGCCAGCAGGATGGGCTTAGCAGTACCTATGCGGGTTGGCAGAGGCGGGAGTTTGCCACGGAAGAGGAGGCACTGACATTCATTGGATATGACAAAATGAACCTTCCTCATCTTTCTGGTATGCCTAAGCAAATATATGTAGAGGCGCTGGGGAATCCGGTATATGCGATGGAAGTTAAGAGAATCGCGGATGAATCTGGAATTTCGATGGACGAGGCAGCTTACGCCGTTGACATAGAATCAGAAGAGATGCAAAAGGTAAAGCTGGTTTCGATCAGACTGTATGCTGAGTATCAGACGGAAAGCACCGTGAACTATACTTCTACGGCAATACTGAATACGGAATATGCCGATGAGAACACGGGGATTTCTGGGATTGCGTGGAATGGCGTAGAATTTACAAGTCATATACAGATAGAAAATGGTCGGGAATTCTATGTCATGAATGCGGAAGGCTTTGCGGGTGAATGGCTTGGACAGCAGGTCTTTTGGCAGGAAAACAATGTACTTTACCTTCTGCATTTGCGCTACAAGGAACAGGATAAGAAGCAGGCTGATGAGGTCATGCTGGAATGGATGAATGCGTTTTAACGGCTTAGGAGAAGGATATGGAGCCATACGAGGATCGCAGGGAAAAATCTCCCGAGGAGCGCCGCATGGAAGAGGAGGAGCTTCGGGAGCTACAGGAAAAAAGAGAAAAAAAGGAACAGGAGCTCCTTTATGACGAGGCGAGGCGCCGCCTAAGAAGGAAGCTCAAGTATCGCTTTGTGCTGTCAAATGACGGCATGCTGTTTCTGCTTGTGGCAGGCGGCGCGATCATGTTCACGCTTTTTCGCATAGGGCTTGTCGAAAAGCTTTTCCGTAAGCATGAGGCAGCATCCCGCTCCTTTGGAATCGTGCTGGTGATTTTAGTCATCATGGCCCTTTGGCTTCTCTACTCCCTGATCATGAGGATGTTCCTCAAAAAAGAAGCCAGGGCGCTTGTTTCCTCGGGGGAACTGACCATGGAGCAGGTACTCTTTACCTATGAGGATCACAACCTCTTCAAGCCTGAGAAGAAAAAGGCCAGTGAGGTAACAATAGAATTTCCGATCGAATTTTTTGAAGGCCTTCCTGAATTGGATTTTGACCTCGCGGAGGAGGAATGGGATCGCCTGGATCGGACCGTGACGGATCAGTTTTTCCGGATGCCGAGCTTCATTCATTCCACGGATGGGCGAGCTGTCTATCGGATATTTATCGAGCTACGCTATGAAGATGCATACCCCAACTTTAGGCTCCTAAAAAAGACTCGTGACGAAATCAACGAGAGCCTCAAAATAAACTGTGTCGGGCGTGATTTGCAGATCTCGGAATTTAAGGAACGGGCCAAGGAGATCGTGCGCGAAAGGATGGCACACAATTTCCCCAATGTCATGCTTCGCGAAATCCATATCGCGGTAAGGCAGATCGCATGACCCTTGTTTTGACCGACATGGTAAATACAAGAAGTTTTCGTTGACATAATCTATTCTTCCCTCTAAAATAAGAAATGTAGTTTGTTACAAAAATATTACAAATTTATTTAACAATTGCAATAATTTGGATCGGAAGAATAGAACATGAAGAATCCTTTTTATTTAAAAAATAGAATTATGATGAATAGAGTTTTGACAAATAAAGTTATGGCGAACAGAGTTTTGTCAAATAAAGCTTTGGCAAATAAGGCTTTACTTCATAAGGTTTTATGCGGCATGGTGCTTGGCAGCGTGCTGCTTTTTGCGTCCGCAGATGCTAAGGCTGCAGGCAGCGTACCGGGATACGTTGGCTTGAATCTTGACCCTGCATTGGGAGACCTAAAGGGCGTAAAATATACGCAGGAAGAGCTTTTGTCTGCTTCGAGGGAGGCGCATGCATTCCAGGGACAGTCAGGGCTTTTCGCCGGCGATGGCGCGTCAGCGGGGGCACGTGAGCTGCAGGAGCTCGAGGAGCAAGAGAGCGAGTATGCGGATCTCGCGATCGCACGCGTGGACAAGTATGTCAATGTGCGGAGTCTGCCCAGTACGGCCGGTCAGATTTTGGGAAAGATTTATAACGGTGCCGTAGCGCATATTATCGAGACGGCAGGCGAGGAAAATGATTGGCTGCACGTGACGAGCGGTAGCGTGGAGGGCTATATCAAGGCGGAGTATTTTATCTATGGCAAGGATGCTGCGGAGGTCATTGAGGACTATGTGACGCGCTATGCCGTGATCACGGCAAGCAGGCTGAACGTGCGGAAGGAAACCTCAGCGGAATCCAAGCGCATCGGATATCTTGATCAGGGCGAGAGGGCAAAGATCGTAGAAAATCTTGGCGACTGGATCAAGGTAGAGTATTCCGAGGGGCAGACGGGTTATGTGTCCGCGGAGTACGTCGAAGTGACGGAGGAGTTTACCTACGCGATCTCCATTGAAGAGGAAAAAGCAGAGATTGCACGCCAAAAGGCATTGGAAGAGCGTAAGCGTCAGGAGGAAGCTAAGGCAGCGGAGGCAAAGGCTGCAAAGGCAAAGACGGCAGCAGAAGCAACCACTGCAGCAGAACAGACAGGCGAAGCGGCAGGACAAGCGGGTAATGCAGGAGATGCCGGACAAGCTTCGGCCGGACAGGAGGCGCAGGGAATTACGCCTGCCGGAGAATACGCAACGAATGAGGAGCTTCGCGATTCCTTGGTAGAATATGCATTACAGTTCGTTGGCAATAAATATGTCAATGGCGGTAACAGCTTGACAAACGGAACGGACTGCTCCGGATTTACCAAGCTAATCTATGCGGAGTACGGATATTCCCTCGGAAGAACGCCTGCAAGCCAGCGATCCTCCGCAGGACGCAGCATTGATTACAGTGAAATTCAAAAGGGCGACATCATCTGCTATAGCTCGAATGGCGGCAAGAGCTGTACGCACGTGGCGATCTACATAGGTGATGGCATGATTGTCCATGCGGCCAACAGTAAAAAGGGTATCTGCACGCAGAAGGCGCAGTACAGCACCATCATGGGCGTGAAGAACATTATCGATTAATATGGTCAAAGGATAAATGACACTAAATTCCACTTGAAAACTAACTGAATGAAAGAATGCGAACATAACCTTGTGTAAGAATCATTTTCCTGCACAAGGTTATTATTTTGCACTTTTCCCTCATGTAACATGCGACATTTCCCCCTTTTTCTTGTGCAAGAATTGCGATAAAGTATAAAATATAGGGGATATTTCATAAGAAAACAAGGGATTCTTTTGAAATTTCCATCTAAATAGTCACTGTTACAGGATGCCGTCTTATGTTAAAATAGCTGTAATTATGCAGAGCTCCACTCGCTAAATGTCAAAATGAAAGGGCGACTCTGAGTAATTACAAATAAGCGAATTTCCCGTGCAGACAGATGACATAAGCATGGTATCGCAAGCGTTTTAAGCGTCGTAAGACGCAAGGGAGGAAAAAGAGAAATGAAGAAAATGAAATTTGTAACTAAGGGACTTGCCCTTCTGATGATGGGCGTTATGCTTGCAGGCTGCAGCGACAAGGCAACGGATGCTTCCGAGAGCACAAAGCAGGAGAGCGTTTCCGAAGACAAGAGCAGCGAAGCAACTAGCAGCGAGGTAGCCACTGGCGAGGCATCTAGCAGCGAAGCGACCAGCAGTGAGGCAACCTCAAGTGAGGCAACCTCTAGCGAGGCAACCAGCAGTGAGGCAACCAGTACTGAGACCTCTTCTGAAGCTCAGAGCCAGACGGGCAGCAGTGATGATGCACGCGTAGCGGAATACGAGGAGTACTTCAAAAATTTTAAAATGGAAAACAAGATGTTTTCCATGCATTTAGAGGGCGAAGAGGATGGCGTGAAGATCAACTTTGACATGAAGTTTGGTGCCAAGGATGGCAACTCCTTCCTGCAGCTTTCCATGCCTGGACAGGGAGACGCAAACTCTCTTACGGCATATTTCATGAAGGACAACTCTGCATACATGGAGCTTAAGATTGCAGGTTCTGATCCCGTTATGCAGAAGACGACTGGCATGGATTCCGCAGTGGCTGAGCAGTTAAATCCCGGCAGCGAGCTGGTAAACCTTGGAGCAGACGGCAATAACGACGTAAAGCTGGCATTTGTCAAGGAAGAGACGATTGACGGCGTAGTTTATGACGTTTTGAAGCCTGTTGATTCTGACGAAGCTTTTGTTTACATGAATCAGAAGACCAAGGAATGGGAGAAGATGAAGGCAAAGGCAGATGGCCAGGAGGTTATGGTTGACATTCTTCCCGCGGATGATTTCAGCCTGCCTGCATCCTTTGCATCTGCAGAGGAAGTTGATTCCGAAAACTTTACCATGACCCTTGCCTTTGGCATGATTGGCATGATGGCCGGTGGACAATAAGGTCGGGACGGTCGCCTCGCAAAGTGAGTGACTTTTGGTCAGACGTTGTTGATCGAATTTAATGAAATGCATAGAAAAGGCCTCGGAATAGCTCCGGGGCTTTTTTGTGCGCCAAGGTCGCTTGGAAGAAAGACGGAACAGGCTGCCAAAAGCAAGACGAAAATTGACCTGATTCCCTGTTTTTGATATACTTTGGTGGTGGACCGGCCAGGAATCTTTAGAAAATCTTTGCTTTTTTCTATAGGGATTATTAGGATTCCGGTATATAATGGGAATAGATTGGTACGTCATGAAACAATCAGGACGAACGGATGAAGATCAAAGGAACGGCCGATAAAAGAGTGATAAAAAGAGCAGGCCGAGATAGAAAAGAATGGGGGAGCGGGCATGGATAAAAAATATGGCATTCTGATCGTGGAGGATGATAAGGAAATTCGCGACGGTATTGAGATTTATCTGCGCAATCAGGGCTATGAGGTCTATAAGGCTGCGAATGGCCTTGAGGGGCTGAAAATGGTTGAAAATAACGAGATTCATCTCGCCGTGCTTGACATCATGATGCCCGTCATGGATGGCGTGACCATGCTGATGAAGCTTCGCTCGCAGGGCTATGAATTTCCCGTGCTGATGCTCTCCGCAAAGTCCGAGGAGGTTGACAAGGTCGTTGGGCTGAACATGGGTGCGGACGACTACGTGACAAAGCCCTTTACGCCCTTAGAGCTCCTTGCGAGAATCAATTCGCATCTTCGCCGCTATGAAAAGTATCTGCATGCAACCGGAGGGGAGGAGGTCAAGGAGGACGAGAAGGTCTTTCGTCTTGGCGGTCTTGAACTCAATGAGGAGACGGTGCAGCTGTCCGTGGACGGCGAGCCGGTTAAGCTGACCCCCATGGAATTTCGCATCGTGCAGCTTCTCCTAAAAAATCCCGGCAGAGTTTTTTCCGCGGATGAGATCTATGAGCGCGTATGGAATGAAAAGGCAGTCAACACGGACACCATCATGGTGCACGTGCGTAACATTCGGGAAAAAATCGAAGTGGATCCGAAAAATCCCCGCTATCTCAAGGTGGTTTGGGGCGTTGGCTATAAGATGGAGAAGCAATAGACATGAAACGTTTCTGGAATTGGAAAACTGCATTGGTAGGCGTCTTTACGTCGCTGATTTTTACGGTGATCGCAGGGGGTGCCTATTTTGGATTTTGCGAATATTTATGGCATGAGAAAAAAAGCCTTGAGTACGAGGTGACGCAAATCATTCTTGATGAGGACGTCGAAGAGTTCCAGGGCGAACAGGTCGTCAGCGTGACGGAGGCTAATTATGCCGAGGATAGTCGCTTTGCCCCAACGGAGGACGTCATCCGCCAGCTTCAGGGCTATCATTTTGTCCTCTATAAGGAGCTGAGCGACAAAAGAAAAGCGAAGGAAGGGAAGGAGCCCCACCTGCGCTATCAGGATCTTTTGTACGGCGAACGCCCTGCGCTGGAGTTCCCGGAGGAGCTTTCCGAGGAGGAGTGCGCGGAGTATCAGGCGCAGTATGAAGACATCGTATCCAGAGAGCGGGAAAGTGTGGAGAATTACTTAAACAGCATGGAGCAGGATGGCTTTGCTCGCTTCAACAGCAACTATGATTATTGGGTTTTTGATAATGACAATCCGCAGGAGCCGCTGACGAATACGGATATTACGGATCTGAATGAACTGAGCCGGCTTTCGACCAGTGGTTATGCGTTCCTCTATCGGATCGATTATGACGAATACGGCGTGCCCGCCTTGTCTGATCAGAGCTTTGCCGCAGCAGATTCAGAGATGCTTCGGAGAAATATCAATAGCGTTTTGCATGAGAGGACGGAAAAGGTTCTTGGAGGGGTTACGCGTGTGACGGAGGGCATGCCTTCGTTCCTTCGGGACGGCATTGAAAAGGCATGCAAGATCAAAAATCCCGCAGGCTGTAAAATTGTGATCGGGATTACCTGGAATAAATATCAGACGATTAACGAGCCTAGGGAGTGGGATGAAAACTTTACCCATTATTTCCGTGAGTTTGGCAGCTTTTCCGTCGTGACGGTTTGCTTTGTGCTGATAGGCCTTGCGGCATGTTGCGGTGTGTTTTACCTCAATTCGAGACATGAGGAACGGCGGGCAAAGCGCGTTCTCGCAAGGGCGCCGCTTGAACTGGTAGCGGCGCTGGTCATGCTCATCTATAGCGCAGAATATACGCTACATTCCTGGATGACCAGCCTTTTTTTGCAACTTTCGCATGACTATGTTTCCGCCGGATTGTTTGTCTTTTTCCTGTTCTTCGTGACGTGGTACGTGGGCGGATGCCTCGGCGAAATCCGCGTGCTGGGATTCCGTAAATATTTTGAAAAAAGATGTCTTGTCGTGATTGCCTTTTGCTGGATCAGGGAGCATGTCCGAAAGCTCTTCGACGAGTATAAGAGCCTGAACCTTGGCATGGATCTTCGCTGGAAGGTTTTACGCATTGTGATTTGGAATTTGCTGATCATGGCGGCGTTTTGCTGCTGTTGGTTTCTTGGCATTGCGGGTGTGATCATTTATTCCATCTGCCTGTATTTTCTGGTGATGCGCTATATCGTCAATGCCCAAAGGGATTATCAGGAGCTCAAGCGCATGACCCTGCAAATGTCCGAAGGCAACCTGAAATATGAGCCGCAGAAGAGTCTGGGCCTGTTTGAACCCGTGAAGGAGGATCTGGTACAGATTCGAAACGGCTTTGATAAGGCCGTGCAGGAGGAAGTGCGGAGCCACAAGATGAAGACGGAGCTCATTACGAATGTCTCCCATGACCTAAAGACACCGCTGACCGCGATCATCACCTACGTCAACCTATTGAAGGAAAAGAATCTGACGGAGGAGCAAATTCAGAGCTACGTGGACACACTCGACAAGAAGTCGCTTAGGCTAAAGCGCCTGATTGAGGATCTGTTTGAGGTCAGCAAGGCGAACTCTGGCAACGTGCAGCTCAACCTGCAAACCTGTGACCTTGCCAACTTGATCAAGCAGTGCTTCTATGAGCTGGAGGGGCAGTTTGAGGAAAAGAAGCTGACAACGCGCCTGTCCATGCCCGAGGGGAAGATTCTCTTAAAGCTCGACAGCGAGAAGACCTATCGCATCTATGAGAATTTGTTTAACAATATCGTGAAATACGCCATGTCCGGGACGCGCGTTTACCTCAGCATGGTGGAAGAGAAGGACACCGTAGTCGTAACCGTCAAGAACATTACGGAGGCGGAGCTTTATGTTCCTGCGGAGGAACTGACGGAGCGATTTGTCCGCGGCGACGCATCCCGCGGAAGCATTGAGGGAAGCGGACTTGGCCTCGCCATCGCGCGGAGCTTCACGGAAATCCAAGGCGGCAGATTCGAGATCGACGTCGACGGCGACCTCTTCAAAGTAACCACCACATGGCGCAAGCCGTGAGCGGAAGATGCAAAGTAATCATGCAGCGCAAACCGCTTCTTTTATGGAATTAGCGAAGGAAGCCAAGGCGGTTTATCACATCAGAAGGATTGTTTTGGTAAACACTGAGAAACTGGATGAGTACATCGAAGTAATGTACAGCGATGATCCGGAATAGGAGGGTGAAGATCATGCGTACCCCAGGGGATGGTGAAATCTCTACAGGTATGGCTCTCAGGGAACGGCGCGGGGGTCACACTTGCAAAATCGCGAAATGGAAGACGGGGGGTATCTTTACTTTTTAGAGTCTGAGACATCAAAATATTTACTTTTTGCCACTTTTGTGCTAAAATAAGTAAAGATTGGAGGCGCAAAGCTAATGATTTCGTATGAAGGGCTTGAAAACGCTCTAAAAGAAAAAGGTGTCGGCAAGACGGAACTGTCTAAGCAGCTTGGTCTGTCAACCAGAACCATTGCAAAGATCGGAAAGGGCGAAAAGCTTTCCAGCCGAAGCCTGATAAAGATTGCAGAATATCTGGGAGTTAAGCCGGAACTTCTTATGAGAGAGGTGTCCGATAATAAAATCCTTCAGGTGCTTCGCGAAGAAAAGGAGATGAAGCTGTCTGGAGGGCTCTATCATGAACTGCAGGTCAGAATGACATATAATTCAAACCATATCGAGGGAAGCAAGCTCTCCGAGGATCAGACAAGACTGATCTTTGAGACGAATACACTTGATGTAGGTGACGGGATACCGGTGGATGATGTGCTGGAAACAGTTCATCATTTCCGGGCGATTGATTATGTGATCGATACAGCGGAGGATGAGCTTACAGAAGAAATTATCAAGCATCTGCATTATATTTTGAAGCATGATACAAAGGATTCAACGCTTGCATGGTTTGCGGTAGGTGATTATAAGAAGCGTGCGAATGTTGTTGGCGGAAGAGAGACATCCAAACCGTCCGAAGTGCATAAGCATATGCAGGCACTGCTTTCACAGTACAATGCAAAGGATAATGTAACAGTAGAGGATATCATTGCATTACACGCTGAGTTCGAGTATATACATCCGTTTCAGGATGGTAACGGGAGAGTAGGCAGGCTTGTCGCGTTAAAAGAGTGCTTACGACATAATGTGATTCCTTTTATCATAGAGGATGCAAAAAAGAATTTCTATTACAGAGGTCTCTCTGAATGGAGAAATGAAAAAGGCTGGCTTACGGATACATGTCTGGATGGACAGGATACATTTGTAAGGCTGCTTGATATGTTGGAAATACCATATGATCGCAATTAGCGACGGTGGTTATATACAATAAACTGATGGATCTCTTCGGAGGTCCATTTTTTACGCCATTATTTAAGGGCTATGACACGGAGATGCGTGAAGAGGGGATTAGGCTTTTAAATTTCTTGTATAAGCATGGAATTGGGTTTATAATAAAAATAATACCATTCTCGTAAATGAAGGATCGAGAAACGGGAAATGATAAACGCTGAGGGTCGAAGGAAGAAGGGAGACCGCAATGGAAAATTTTATTTATGATACGCCGACGAGGGTGTATTTTGGGATTGATCAGGAAAAGAAGATTGGAGAGATTTTGAAGGAATATGGCGCGAAGAAGGTGCTGATCCATTATGGCGGCGGAAGCGCTGTCAGGAGTGGCTTGATCGGGCTGGTAGAGGAGAAGCTAAAGGAGCAGGGGATAGAATATGTGCTGCTTGGAGGAGTGCAGGCAAATCCGGAAATCAAGATGGTAAGAAGGGGCATTGCGCTTTGTCAGGAGGAAGGCGTGGACTTTATTCTTGCGGTTGGCGGCGGCTCTGTTTTGGATTCTGCAAAGGACATTGCGAATGGCGTTGCAAATCCTGAAATTGACGTTTGGGATTTTTCCATGGGAAAGGCACAGCCGAAAAAGACGCTTCCTAAGGGCTGCATTTTGACTCTCGCGGCAGCAGGCTCCGAAATGTCGAACTCCTGCGTCATTACTGACGAAGAGACGGGATCCAAGCGCGGCTATGGAAGCCCGATGAACCGCATGAATTTTGCCATCGAGAATCCTGAACTGACCTATACCGTGGACGCTTATCAGACGGCCTGTGGCGCAGTAGACATTGCGATGCACACGATGGAGCGGTATTTCTGCCCTGGCGAGGATACTTATCTGACAGATGCACTTGCAGAGTCCGTGATCAAGAGCGTCATGAAGGCAGGGATGGACTGTCTGAAGAACCCCAAGGACTATGCAGCGCGCGCAAACATGATGTGGGCCTCCTCCCTTGCACACAATGGCCTGACACAGTGCGGACGTCAGTTCCAGCTGGTGGTGCATCAGTTCGAGCATGAGGTTTCAGGCATGTATCCCAAAGTGGCCCATGGCGCAGGATTGGCAGCGCTTTGGTGCAGCTGGGCAAGATATGTTTTTCAGGCGAATGTTCCGAGATTCCTGCAATGGAGCAAGAATGTTTGGAATCTTGACATTGATTTCGAGCATCCGGAGAAGACCGTGCAGAAGGCCATCGACCTTCAGGAGGACTATTATCGCTCCATCGGCATGCCGACAAGCCTTTCGGAGCTTGGCGTAAAGGAAGAGGATTTGGAGACGCTGGCATATCGCTGCAGTCGCGAGAAAACAAGAACGCTCATCGGTTACAAGCCCTTGGCCTACGAGGACATTCTTGCAATTTACCATATGGCATTATAAGAGCATCCTAAAACTTATCATATGGTATTACAATACTTCGCCGAGAGAAAAATTCGTGCTTATTGATTGCACAGCACGGGACAACCTGGAAAAACCATAAGAAGTATCACGGAGCATAAGATATTTTTGAAAACGATAAAAAGGATAAGCCTGATTCCTTACCCATGCGTTAAACCCTGCCCTTTCTTGCAAAAACAGATATCATAAAAATATCATAAAAATTTCAAGATTTGTCTCTTGACAGTTCCTGCTTGTGGTGTTATAACACATATAGAACAAGAGAAACGAAACGCCTGACACGATTTTGAAACGTTTCGCAAACGTCCCTGTTCTCAATAAAATGCATTTGAAGGAGGAAAAGTCAAATGAATACTTTAAAAGTGCAAAAAAGAGACATGGCAAAAAAGGCAAAGGAACTCAGAAGAGAGGGCTTCGTAACGGGTACCCTGTTCGGTAAGGAACTGAATGGCTCCATTCCCATCATCATTGAGAAGAAGGAAGCCGAGAGAATTCACCGCGAATGCTTCAAGGGCAGTCAGCTGTTTGTGGAGCTGGACGGAAAGAAGTACGACGTATTGCTTAAGGAAGTCGATTATGACGCCATGAAGCGTCAGATTTTGGAGCTGGATTTCCAGGCACTTGTCAAGGGTGAGAAGGTTCATTCCGTAGCTGAAATCGTGCTCCACAATAAGGAGAAGGTTGTCGGCGGTATTTTGGAGCAGCTGCTTGAGGAAGTGGCATACAAGGCAACTCCGGAACATCTGGTAGAGAGAATTGATCTGGATTGCAGTGATTGGAAGATTGGTGACGTCATCAAGGTGTCCGATTTGGAGATTGCAAAGAACGATCAGATTGATATTACAACGCATTTGGACAGCGTAGTCGCAAGCGTGCTTGCACCGAAGAATGCGGAACCTGAGGCTGAGACGACTGAGGAAGCTACGGAAGCCAAGGCTTAATATTGGAACACCTACGAAGAGCTTGTTGCCACGCGCAATAAGCTCTTTTTATTCAGATTGGAAGGAAGGAGTGAGATTCTAATGGCAAAAAGAGATTATTATGAGATTCTAGGATTGAAGAAGGGCGCGAAGGAGCAGGAAATTAAGAGTGCATACAGAAAGCTTGCAAAGAAATATCACCCTGATTCCAATCCGAACGACAAGAAAGCAGAGCAGTATTTCAAGGAGGTCACGGAGGCATATAACGTGCTGTCGGACGCCGAGAAAAGAAGGCTTTACGACCAGTACGGGCATGCTGCGTTCGACGGAAGCATGGGGAGTGATCCCGACGCCTTTGCGAAGGAACAGGAACGCTACCGTAGCTTTTATCAAAACGCTCAGGGCGGACAAAACGCATGGCGTACAGGCTCTCAAAATGGAACCTATTGGTATGAGTTCAATGGAGACCGGGGTGATGCAGAAGACATTTTCGGTTCTATTTTCGGACACGGTGGGAGTCACTTTGACGAGGGTGTTCATGGAAACAAGGCATTTCGTGGTAACGGAGCCTTTCATGGTGGTTTTGGCGATGGCGCCTTTGAGGATTATGTCTATGACATGCCTGGCAACAATGACCTCTTAGGAGAGATTACGATTACCTTCCGCGAAGCGGCGCTTGGCTGTGAAAAGGTGATTTCCCTGGGCGAGGGAAGCGGACCGGCACTTGCGGTGAAGATTCCTGCAGGCATCGAGGAGGGCCAGTCGATTCGCCTGGCTGGCAAGGGGAATGCTTCGCGCAACGGCAGGAAGGGCGACCTTTTCATCAAGATTCACGTGTTGGCCGATCAGTTCTTTACCAGAAAGGGAAGGGACGTTTACGTCACGGAGAAGGTTCCCTATACGACGGCCATCCTCGGCGGCGAAGCCGAATTCCAGACCCTGTATGGCAGGGTCAAGTGCAAGGTGCCTGCGGGCAGTCAGTCTGGCACGAAGATACGACTTGGCGGGAAGGGCATTGCCTCTGCCAGGGGAAAGGGAGGCAATGGGGACGAGTACGTGACGCTGGAAATCAGCGTGCCGAAGCAGGTTTCCGAGAAGGAGAAGGAGCTGCTTAGACAACTCCATAGCCTTTCGGGCAGAACGGCATAAACTATGCGAAAACCTTTCAAGAGAAGCACGTGAGAAATGCAAGAAAAGTGCATGAGAAGTGAATAAGAAGCGAAAGAGAAGGTCCCGCAAGAGCCAGCGTGGTTCCTTCAATGAGAGAATTCCAGAAAGGGATTGTGGAGGCTCACAAAATATTGTAAAATAAGATTAGTATGGGAGTTTACGAGGAGGAATTGTCATGGCTAAGAATGAGATTCAGGTGCATCAACAACAGGAGAAAAAGAAGGTGAAAATCAAGCCCTATGAGCATCGTACCCAGTATCATGAGACGGATCCGCAGGGCATCATTCATCATGCCAATTATATCAAATGGATGGAGGAGGCCCGCATGAACCTGTTGGATCAGCTGGGCATGGGTTATAAACAGATGGAGGAGCTCGAGATCATTTCTCCCGTGTTGTCCCTCTCCATTGAATACCGCAGTGCCGTTAAATTCGATGAGACAGTGCTGATCGATACAAAGCTCCTTTCCTATGACGGCCTTGGCATGGAGATCGCTTATCGCATCTATGACAAGGAGACAGGCGAGGACAAAGCCATCGCAAAGAGCAAGCATGGGTTCCTGAATAAGTCCGGGATCCCGATTTCACTCAAGAGAATCTATCCAGAGTTAGATACAAAATTCTTTGAATTTAAACACTGATGTTTGCACCACAAGCTCCCTCTCATCGAGGATTCAGATTAGGGGAGATGAATCGCTCTTCCATGCGTAGGTTCTTTACGGCCCTGGCCTCAAATCGCTTTAGCGTGGTTGGATTTGCGGTCTTGATGAGAACGCCGTAGTAATGGAAGCGCTCATTAAAAACATAGGCTGCAGGAAACAGTTCCACAAATTGCAGTATATACCTGGTGGCGTCGCTCTTGCTTAGGTTTAACAGATTAATAATGGTGATGGATTCTTCCGCAGTGACGGAATCCAGATCGCGCAGAAAATCATCCGCAAAGATTTGCGGGTGATTTTTGTCTGCAAGAAAAAGATCAACATACAACAAGTGATATTTCTCGGACAGACCATGAATATACGAGAAGGCATCCGCGTGGAGTAATTGGAAATTACGAAAAATGGTCGGGTCATTGACAAAGTACTTTTGGGCAATTTCGATCATCTTCTCGGAGTACTCGATTCCCGTGATCTTACACTTCGGAGCGCTTAAAGCGAGAAAACGCGGGATGGAACAGCCTGCACAGCCAAGTACCAAAGCACTTTTTAGACGGGAAAGCCTCGGAAGATAACTGTGCGTTAGCTGATGAACCGCATAATAGATGGGTTGATCGTGCCGATACTTATGCAAGTAGATGGTAGAATAGACATAGGAACTACCATTTTGGAAGATGATTCTACGGATGTCTCTCCAAGGAAGGAGCGGGTTCGTTTCGTCGACGACGTCAAACATGATTTCAGGATTCATTTCATCATGAAAGGATTCCATGAGTGTCTTTTTTTCAAATTTTTTAAGAAAAGCACCAAGCATTTTACGCAATCTCATGATAAAACCTCCACTTGGACATCAAGTACAATACACCTACAAATATCATAACACATTCCAGATTTCTCGCCAAGAATAGAAAAATGGAGGGGATGGAACTCACGTGTAGAAAATTATGTTCAAACATGTTATAATGGCTCAGAACTCCATTCGCAAAATGTCAGAAATTGCCACTTTTGCTTATGTGGTTTCTCGCCATATGCGAAAACAGTTGCGATCATGCAAGCATGAGCCATTATCTTCGCACATGGCTCTGAAGCATTTGAAAAAGACAAAGGGGAGGGGAGCACATGCTGAAGATGACGGCGGGTCAAAAGAAGATGATCGCATGGTTTGTGGTCGCGATCGCGATCGCGGCATTGCACACCAGTGCAGTCCTTCCCAACCTTCTTCATCTGCATGACATCCACACCCTGGTCTACGCGAGCATCGTGATCGCGTGGGGCTTTTTGGTGCACCAGAGGATGAATAATCACCTGGCGAGACGCCACCTTGTTGCGGCCTCCGTCTTCATGTTCATCCTATTTCTGTCGCGCCTCGTGCGCTGGATCTGCTTTGGCGATAGCCCCGTCGTTATGGAATATGCCTGGTATGCCTATTACGTCAGTTTCACGGGTGTGACCCTCTGCTGCTTTTTGGCTGCCCTTTGCGTCGGTAAATCCGAGAAGGACAGACCCCTTCACGTCGCAAAATGGCTCTGGCTTTTGCAGATTGGGCTTTCCGCGTTGGTACTGACGAATTCCTTTCATGAGCTCTTTTTCCACTTCCGTGATGAGACCCATGAAAAATATGATTACGGCATTTTGTTATACCTGTGCCTCGCCCTTGGCGCCGTTTTCGCAATCGCAACCATGGCCACGATCATCCGTCGTTGCCAGATCGCAGCGCTGCGCAAATACGCCTATATCCCTTCCGTGGGCATGTTTTTCTTCGCGGGACTGATCGTCTGGTATTACATCATTGGCGGCTCGCCTAAGCTTTTTGGACATAAACTTTACAACCTACAGGAAGTGTTCTGCCTCATGTTCATCTTTCCATTCGAGAGCATGATCCAGCTCGGCATTATGCCGGGGAATTCCCGCTACACCCTCTTTTTCGAGCAAAGCCCCATCTCCGCGAGGATCGAGGACAACGCAGGCGAGATCGTATACGAATCCAAGGCCCACGCCGCCATCGCTCAGAACCTCGCGGAGAAAAGCGAGAATGAACGGCGCAACGAGAAAGAGGTGCATGGCGGCAAGATCGTGTGGTTTGAAGACCTGACGGCCATCCGCCAACTCGACGAAGAGATTCAAAAGGTCACGGAGCAGCTCGAGGAGGAGAATGACCTGATCCGTCAGGAGAATGAGATCCGTGCAGAGCGCATTAGCTACGAGACCAAGAACCGCCTGTACGATAAGATCGCTGGCGCCGTGCGCGAGAAGGCCCTGACCATCGACGGCATCCTGACGCAGCTCGTGCAAAACGGCGGCGTAAATTCAAGGGAGCAGCTGACCCGCGCCATGATCCTCGGCGCGTACGTAAAGCGCATGGGTAACATGATGCTGATCATGGAGGAGTCCGAAAAGATCTCTTCGAAGGAGCTCGGGAACGCCGTGCGCGAATCCTTGGAATACTTTGGCCTGACGGGGCTTCTTACGGACTTTCAGGAACTGGGAGAACGGCGCCTTCCCGCGAAGGCCATCCTTCTGGCATACGACCTCTTAGAGACGCTTTTGGAATCTGAGTTTGGCATGGATTCCCTCGTGATCTTTTTGGACGCGAGGAAGTTGTTTACGTTGCGTATCTTGCTCGAGGCGGAGAGACGTCCGCTGGGTGCT
>JAEEGG010012172.1_pt1 | contig 18610 bp, 16 predicted proteins | sample 9134161 | NCBI WGS metagenome assembly JAEEGG01 (sample SAMN16246543, study PRJNA631951) | gut metagenome | biome: gut microbiome; feature: rumen; material: CR-attached | host: Bos | place: Iran: Karaj | collected 2018-10 | reverse complement strand
TAGGTGATGCAGCAGGCCATAGCTTCTATCCCGGTAAGAACCTTGGAGCCCTTGGTGATGGTGGTGCTGTTACGACCAATGATCCAGAGCTGGCTGCTGCTGTTCGAGCTTTGGCAAACTATGGCAGTCAGAAAAAGTATGTATTTAAGTACGCAGGTCGTAACAGTCGTTTGGATGAAATCCATGCCGCTGTATTGGATGTGAAGTTGAAGTACCTTGATGAAGACAATGCCCATCGCAAGGCAATGGCGAAGCTTTATTATGAAGGAATCAAAAATCCTTTGATTACTTTGCCCGACCGTTTGGCTGATAATCAGAATGTATATCATCTTTTCCCGATTTTCTGTGAAAAGCGTGATGAGTTGCAGGCTTATTTAAAGGAGAATGGAGTGGGCACTGTGATTCATTATCCTATACCTCCGTTTAAGCAGGAATGCTATGCTAAGGAATCATGGAATGTCCCTCAGTTGTCATTACCTATTACGGAGAAGATTCACAACACAGAACTGAGTCTTCCTATTGGCCCTACTATTAAGGATGGGGAAATTAAATATATTATTGAGACAATTAATAAATTCTAATAAAAATGAAAGTAGTACTTCTCGCCGGTGGTTTCGGCTCCCGCATCAGTGAGGAATCTGTTTTTAAACCTAAGCCAATGATCGAGATTGGCGGTATGCCAATATTGTGGCATATCATGAAAGAATATGCCTTTTATGGCCATAATGAGTTCATTATCTGTGCGGGCTATAAACAAGAATATATCAAGGAGTGGTTTGCCAACTACTTCATTCACAATAGTGATATTTCGTTCGATTTCCGCGATGGGAAGAATGAAATGACTGTACATCATAGCCACCTCGAGCCTTGGAAGGTGACCGTGGTAGATACTGGTTATAACACCATGACTGGTGGTCGTATCAAGCGTGTGGAAGAGTATGTAGGTAACGAACCCTTCTTCATGACCTATGGTGATGGAGTATGCGATGTGGATATCAATAAGCTCCTTGAGTTCCATAAGAGCCACGGAAAGATTGCTACTCTAACTGCTGTAAAAATGAAGCAGGAAAAAGGGGTGCTTGATATTGAAGGGGGCGCTGTAAAGTCCTTCCGTGAAAAGAACTCTATGGATGGCGCACCTATCAATGCTGGTTATATGGTTCTTGAACCCGCCATCTTTGACCTCCTTGATGGTGATTCATGCGTGTTCGAGCGTAAACCTCTGGAAACGCTTGCTGCTAAAGGTGAGTTGATGTCTTATATCCACGAAGGCTTCTGGCAGTGTATGGATAACATCCGTGAGAAAAATATGCTTGATAAACTTCTTCAGGAAGGTAAGGCTCCTTGGAAAAAATGGGAGCGTTCTGTACCCAACGTATTGTAATAATAAAAAGAAATAATATAATGGCTAAAAAAGAAGAATTAAAAGCTCAAATCTTAGAGCTTACGCGAGAGTATTATCGTGAAGTGCATGGACAACCCAAGGAGTTTATTCCAGGAAAGACCAAAGTGAACTATGGAGGTCGTTATTTCGACGATGCTGAGATGGTGAATCTGGTAGATTCATCCCTTGATTTCTGGCTGACAGCCGGTCCGTGGGCTCATAAGTTTGAAATCCGCTTTGCCAAGTGGTTAGGCGTGAAGTACTGTTCCTTGTGTAACAGTGGCTCCAGTGCCAACCTGCTTGCATTCAGTGCACTTACTGCACATGAGTTGGGGGACCGTCGCATCAAACGTGGTGATGAGGTAATTACAGTTGCCGCTGGATTCCCCACAACTGTTGCTTGCATTATTCAGTTTGGTGCAGTACCCGTGTTCGTGGATATGAGCATTGAGGAAAGTAACCTTGACACAACCCTGTTGGAGGCTGCTCTTAGCCCCAAAACAAAGGCTGTGATGGTGGCTCACTCTCTTGGCAATCCTTTCAACCTTGAAGCTGTAGTTGCTTTCTGCAAGAAGCATAACCTGTGGCTGGTTGAGGACAACTGCGATGCTCTGGGATCTGAGTATTTCATCGATGGCGAGTGGAAAAAGACCGGTACCATTGGTGATATTGGTACAAGCTCATTCTATCCTCCCCACCACATGACCATGGGCGAGGGTGGTGCTGTTTATACCAACAACCGTGAGCTGGACAAGTACGTGAAGAGCTTCCGTGACTGGGGACGTGACTGCTGGTGCGTTGGTGGTGTAGATAACACCTGTGGATGCCGCTTTACCGGTCAGTTTGGAAAACTGCCTCAGGGTTACGACCATAAGTATGTGTACAGTCATCTGGGTTACAACTTGAAGGCCACTGATATGCAGGCAGCTATTGGATGCGCTCAGTTGGAGAAGCTGGACTTCATCGTAAGCCGTCGTCGTGAGAACTATCAGACCATGTATGATGGTTTGAAGGGAACTCCTGGATTGTTACTCCCTGAACCTCAGAAGAACAGCAAACCCTCATGGTTTGGTTTCTTTATCACAGTGAAGGAAGATGCCGGTTACACGCGCAATGAACTGACCAGCTACCTGGAAGAGCATCAGGTGCAGACCCGTAACCTCTTTGCAGGTAATCTGCTGATGCATCCTGCATTTGAGGAGTATGTGGAGGGTAAGGACTACCGCACAGTTGGTGACCTGCCCGTAACCACCAGCATCATGAAGAACTGCTTCTGGTTAGGTGTTTATCCTGGTATGACGCCTGAGAAGTTGCAGTATATGATAAAGACCATCAAGGATTTTGTTGCAAGCAAAACCAAATAATATGATTGATATATTCAACAACTTCTATAAAAGCAAAAAGGTCCTTGTAACCGGTCACACTGGTTTTAAGGGCTCCTGGCTCTCCATTTGGCTTCACGAACTTGGAGCAGAGGTGGTAGGCGTTGGTTTGGAACCCTACAGCGAGAAGGACAACTTTGTTCTCTCTGGTATTGGTAACAAGATCAAAGCAGATATCCGTGCTGACATCCGTGACGGAGAGAAGATGAAGGAAATCTTCGCTCAGTACCAGCCTGAGATTGTCTTCCACCTTGCTGCACAACCGTTGGTTCGTCTCAGTTACGAGATTCCCGTCGAGACCTACCAGACCAACGTGATGGGAACCATCAATATTATGGAAGCCATCCGTGCAACGGAAAGCGTCAAGGTGGGTGTGATGATTACCACCGATAAGTGCTATGACAACAAGGAGCAGATGAGAGGCTATAAGGAAGATGATCCGTTTGGTGGTTATGACCCATATAGCTCCAGTAAAGGTGCTTGTGAGATAGCTATTCAGAGCTGGCGTAGGAGTTTCTTCAATCCTGATGATTATGGTAAGAAGCACCATGTGAGCCTTGCCAGTGTACGTGCTGGTAACGTGATTGGTGGTGGTGATTGGGCCAAAGACCGCATCATTCCTGACTGCATCCGTGCTTTGGAGGCGGGTAAGCCCATTGACATCCGTAGTCCGAAGGCCGTTCGTCCTTGGGAGCATGTATTGGAACCGCTGAGTGGTTATATGCTTCTTGCTCAGAAGATGTGGGAGCATCCTACTGAGTATTGTGAGGGCTGGAATTTTGGTCCGGAAGCAGTTTCTGTATCTACGGTTTGGGAAGTGGCTACCAAGTTAGTTCAGAGCTTCGGTAAAGGAGAACTGAAAGATGTTTCAGATCCCAATGCTTTACATGAAGCAAATCTTCTGATGCTGGATATTACCAAGGCCAAAAACCGCTTGGGCTGGAAGCCAAGGCTGGATGCATTACAGACAATCGACTTGGTGGCTGACTGGTATAAGAAGTACCAGAACGAAGATGTCTATCCACTCTGTATAGAGGAAATCGATAAGTTCCTTACAGTATGAAAGCTTCTGATTACATAGTATCATTCTTTGAGCAGCAAGGTGTTAATGTTGTCTTTGGCTACATTGGCGGCATGATTACGCACCTTGTGGATTCGTTGGGACAGAACGAAAACGTTCAGTATATCCAGACATACCACGAACAAACTGCTGCCATTGCAGCTGAAGGCTATGCGATTGAGAGTGGAAAGTTTGGCGTAGCCATTTGCACCAGCGGTCCTGGAGTAACCAATATGATGACCGGCATTGCTGATGCATTCTTTGGATCTATTCCAGTTATCTTTATTTCTGGTCAGGTCAATACATACGAGTATAAGTATGATAAACCCATTCGTCAGCAGGGATTTCAAGAAATGGAAGTGGTGAATGTGGTGAAGCCCATTACCAAATATGCCGTATTGCTGGATAAACCTGATGATATACGCTATGAACTGGAAAAGGCAGTCTATATTGCAACTCATGGACGTAAAGGCCCAGTAGCCATTGACTTGCCTATGAATATCTCACGTGCGGAGATTGATCCGGAGAAGTTGAGAGGTTACGTACCAGAAGAAGAGAAACCATCCAATATCCCTACTGCTGAAGTTATTAATTTAATAGAGAAATCAAAACGCCCAATCATTTTGTTAGGTGGTGGTGCAGCTGGCGATGGTGTGGATATAAAACTCAATAAGTTTCTTGCAGAAAGCCATATTCCCGTTATCACATCGCTCATGGGCCGTGGTATAATAGATGAGACCTATCCTCATTATGTAGGTATGGTTGGAAGTTATGGAAACCGTTGTGCAAACATGGCGGTAGCCAAAGCAGACCTTCTGATTACATTGGGTTCTCGTATGGATACTCGCCAGACTGGTGCTATGTATCAGGAATTCTTGAAAAATGGTAAGATTATCCATGTTGATTTGGACGAGAATGAACTGGATTATCATCGTTTGGAGAACCGTTTAAAAGTGCATGCATCTGTAGAAGAGTTCTTGAACGTTCTTGACAAGGAAATGATTACTTATCAAGATTATTCAACATGGAATGATTGGGTCTCCAAACTGAAAGAGAATTATTCACAAGACAAGGAAGTAGAACGCTTTGTAGATAATAAGGCACCTTATCAGTTATTGCAACGACTGAATGAGATTTCTAAGGAGGGGGATGTATTTACGGTGGATGTTGGTCAGAATCAAATGTGGTCTGCTCAGACATTGAAACTTAAAAAGGGCCAGCGCTTTGTAAATAGTGGTGGCCTTGCGCCTATGGGTTTTGCAATGCCTGCTGCTATTGGAATTGCATTTGCCAATCCCAAGAAGACGGTCTATTGTGTGACAGGAGATGGCGGTTTCCACATGGCCGTTCAGTCCATGTTAACAATTGCTCAATACAACCTGAATGTTAAGGTTGTCGTTATTAATAATGCAGCCCTTGGTATGATTACTCAATTCCAGCATCTTTACTTCAATGACAGGATGTTTGGAACAACTAAGGCTGGAGGCTTTGTAAATCCAGAGCTCAAGTCCTTGGCTAAGGCATATGGCGTGAATTATTCAGAATTTACGAGTGAGACTCTCAATGAGTTTGAAGCTATTGAAGGTCCTGGAATGATAAACTATGTGGTTAGTGGTTTGACTACCGTTAGTCCTAAACTGGAATACAATAAGCCCATTGACAAACCTTCTCCTCAACTACCTGAGGATGAGTATCAGAGAGCGATGGAGTTTATAAATTAAGGAAACGATGATCTTTTTCATTACAGGTGCTTCAAGTTTTATAGGCGTTGAATTATGCCGTTATCTTTCTGATAATGGGCATAGCGTGATAGCTATGTCTCGTCGTGAAAATGAGCAATTGGAAGAAATAAAGAAGGACGGGCGTTTACAGGTGTTCCGTGCAGATATGCAGTCATTGTTTGATAAGGCAAAAAGTGTAAGAGCAGACGTTTTTATACACTTGGCATGGGCTGGTACAACACATGAAGATAGAAACAATCCTGCAATCCACGAAGAGAATGTACGCCTTTCGTTGGAGTGTGTGAAGTTGGCTAAACAGATGGGGTGTCAGTTATATGTTGATGCAGGTTCACAGGCTGAATATGGAATAGTCCCTGGAGTACTAACAGAAGATACACCTTGTAATCCTATCACTGCTTATGGAAAAGGGAAGTTGAAGATGTATCAGGAATCTAGCGCTCTGACTAAAAAAATAGGGCTGAAGTACATTCATCTTCGTATCCTGAGCGTCTATGGGGAGAACGACCACAACGAGACCCTCATTAAAACTGCATTGAAGAAACTAAAATCAGGTGAACCTATAGAGATGCGTAGTGGAGGTCAAAATTGGAACTATGTGTATGTGAAAGATGCTGCTCGGCAAATTGCAGAGTTTTCTATTCATGCAATGAATGATAATGATTTCGGTCATGAGGTTTATAATGTCTGCTCGGATGACACTCGAAAATTGCAGGACTTCATTATTTCAATGAAAGAAATTACGGGTTCTTCCAGTGAAATGATATTTGGGGGGTATAATGCAGAAAAAGATGTGAATTTGGAACCAGATACAAAGAAAACTTCTGCTATTGTCAATCCGCTTACGAATATGACATTTGAAGAGGTAATTAAATCTATGGCCAAATGAATCATTTACAGAGAGGAATAGAACTATTTCATAAATACGTTCAGAACAAATTTATTCGATTCATCTTTGTTGGTGGTATTAACACAGTGTTTGGACTGGGTGTGTACTGCTTGATGATTTGGATTGGACTATCATATATCTGGGCAACACTTATCTCTCAAATACTTGGTGTCCTTTTCAATTTTGTGACAACAGGGACGCTTGTTTTTGAAAATAGTGACAAGAAACTGATATTTAAATTTATATTAAGTTATGTGCTGACATACTTTATAAATGTAGGCATTAATAGAGTATTACAGTTAACTTTCGGGCTCAATGAGTATTTCTCTGGAATAGTTGCAATAATAGTATCAGCACTTATCTCCTTTTTGATATTAAAGTTCTTTGTGTATAACGATAAATCTCACAATAAAAATGAAAAAGCTTAGTATTCTTATCCCTTGTTACAACGAGGAAGAGAATGTTGTGCCGATAAGTAAGGCCATTGTGGAAGAAATAACAAATAATCTTCCTCAATATGACTATGAAATTGTCTTTATTGACAATGATTCTAGTGATAACACAAGACCGCTTTTAAGGGAAATCTGCAAGCAGAATCCAAAGATCAAAGCAATTTTCAATGCCAAGAACTTCGGCCAGTTCAACAGCCCTTATTATGGTATATTGCAAACCACAGGAGATTGTACTATCCTGATGTGCTGCGATTTCCAAGACCCCATCGAGATGTTACCGCAATTGGTAAAAGAGTGGGAGAAAGGGGCAAAGATTGTTTCCTGCATAAAGACAGCAAGCAAGGAGAACCCCATTATGAGAATGTTCCGAACCTGGTATTACAAAATAATTAAGAAGATGTCTTCTGTTGACCAGATTGAACATTTTACCGGCTTTGGTCTATATGACAAATCATTCATTGACGTACTTCGAAATTTGAATGACCCAACACCATTCTTGAGGGGTATTGTTGCTGAACTTGGTTATAAGCGAGTAAGTATAGAATATACTCAGGCTAAACGCAGGGCTGGTAAGACACACAATAATTTCTTTACGCTCTTTGATGCAGCTATGCTGAGTTTTACATCTTATACAAAAGTCGGATTGCATTTGGTAACATTTGCAGGGCTCATCCTGTCAGCGTTATCAATACTGGCGGCGTTGATTTATTTGGTATTGAAGCTACTCTATTGGGATAGGTTCTCTGCTGGCTTCGCTCCGATGATTATAGGGCTGTTCTTCTTGAATGCTATAGAATTATTGTTTATTGGATTTGTTGGAGAGTATGTAATGAGTATAAACACTCGTGTAATGAATAGACCATTGGTTATTGAAGAAGAAAGAATAAATTTTTAACTATAGAATGACGGTTTATTTAGCATTGCCAAGATTACGAAAAATTGCTTTCGTAATTATCTTTTTGTGGATACTAATACAAATTCTTTTAATTATTTTTTATTGGGGGTATCCACTTACAGGGGATTCTATTATATATAATAACCTCTCAATAGATTGTATCGAGAAAGGATTATGGTACCCATATGACGTTAATAATATGATTGTTGCCGAGCCTTTGGTAAATAGTCTTATTATACAGCATAAATTATTTGGAACTATAGAAACCAACAAAATCTTAAATATTTTAATGAATCTTGGTATTCTATGGGCAATTTTTGAAATAGCCAAGAAACTATTTAATATTAGAATTGCATATATAAGTACCATTCTATTTTGTCTTATATATTCAAATGCTGTCATAGTTGTTGGTAATAGGACAGAAATTCCTTTCGTATTTTTTTTACTAGCTGCATTTGCAAATATAAAACATAGATGGCATAATGTATTAATTGCTGGTTTATTGATGAGCATTGCAGAATGGTATAGGCCTTTAATGCCAGTTTTTATACCAGGACTATTGCTGTATATGTATTATAAGAAGTTTGAAAAAAAATATTATGTTGTTTTCTTTTTGTCTTTGGTGATAGGCGTTTCATGTATAGGTTTATTTAATAAAGTCCAGACAGGTACTTTCTTTATTCATCCTTCAACAGGTGGCGCAAATCTGTTTATGACAGCAAATGATAAAGCATATGGCGGGACGGCTACACATCTGTTAAGTGATACTGATGTTGTCGGAACAATACCTAAAGAATATAATGCATTACAAAGGGATAGCGTATATAAAGAACTTGCAGTGAACTGGATAAAAGAAAACCCAGTAAAATATTCAACTCTATACATAAAAAAAATATTCGGTTTATATATTGAGGATTCATGGCCGGACCGTGCAATTATGCATTCAAGTGGAAAACTGTCAATTTATGTTACTGACAAAGATTATAAAAATCTTATTGGTATGGCATCATTGATGTTTTTAAAGAGTTTCGTCTATTATTTAGTAATATTCTTGTTTATCTATTCTGTTTATAAAAATAGAAGGGATATTATTTCTACGAAGGGCTCAATTCTTATAACATTAGTATTAGGTACTCTAGCCACTTGTATATATGTAGTCTCTCCTACTTATCATTATCCTTATATGTATGCGATTGTAATATGGGCATCTTTTGGATTTGATACTATAATGAAAGAGCGAATGGAGAAGAGTGATTCAACGAAGTCACCAATGTAATATTATTACGACAATTATGGAAATATTGATGGGTTATCTATTTTATAATAGAACAAAGGTGCGAGGAATACTTCTGTTCGTATTACTTTTATTACTAATTATGTCTTTTTTCGGGGAGAAACTCCCGTATAATAATGGACTTGGCTGGGATGGGGAAGACTATTTTAGTATTATGCAAAATTTCAGTGACTCTTATCTGAACCACGAAATAAATTCATATCATATCCAGAGAATACTTCCATTTGCCATAGTACATTATACTTATGTGTTATTGGGAATCGATGTCACACCAGAGAGTGCTGTTGCAGGTTATAGTGTGCTGAATTTTGTGTGTATTCTTTTGACAGTTATGTATTTCTATAAGATTTCCCGGAACCGCAGATGGAATCTTAAGACGGAAACCATTGCATTTGCAATTTGTTTCTTCAACGTACCTATATTGAAAATTTTCGGATATTATACGCTGTTAACTGATTGCCCTGCATATCTTTTGTCTTACATGGCTATTTATTACTTCCTAACTAATAACAGGATTATGGAGGTGATTGTTGGCCTAATGGCAATGTTAACTTGGCCTATCCTTGCGTTGATACTATGGATAATGGCATTCTTCCCGAGGGATGAAGTACATGATCTTAAGATAGATGATAAACCTTCAAAAATGCTGAGTTTCTTGGTGAGGACGGCGTACACCTTATGGTTACCATTGCTTTTTATAGCTGTAAGTGTTGCAATGACTTATGTTCATCCAGAGAAACCTTTTTTAGAGTGGTTCAACCATAGGCATCCTTTTAATTATATACATGCTTGTTTTTGCATCTTAGCAACCGCTGCATTGTTCTTTTTTGCTTCACAATCATTCAATCTTAACTGGAAAGAAGTTTTTAGCAAGATATTTGTGAAGCGGAATTTTCTCATAATAGTAGGGTCATTTGTCGGTTTTGTTTGCTCGTATAAGTTGTCAAAATATTATGGAGGCGAAAGCTCTTTCTCAGCGTCGGGACAAATAGTGGCGTTACAAGAATACCCAGCAACTGATTTGTTTGTCGTTTTAGAAACACATTTTCTATATCTTGGATTGTTCTTTCTTATGATTATTCTTCTATGGAGAGACTATATCAAGGAGGTTTGTAAGGAGTATGGAATCGGATTCTTACTTGTCGCCATGTTGGGATTGATTTTCATTACTGAGATTGAAACAAGGAAATTGATATCATTCTATCCAGTATTTATGATTCCTTTGATGGATGTTATAGAGAAGAAAAACTTCAAGAATTGGGTGCCATTTGCTTTTGTGGTAATCTCTCTGATTCTTTCATTCTTCTGGTGGAAAATAAATGTACCAGGCATTGAAGAATCGTTTGTTGCCAGAATAGACAACTACAGGGCTTTCCCTGCTCAGCGGTATTTTATGTTTATGGGGCCCTGGCAGTGCAGAATGGTGTATATGATTACACTGGCAGTGGAAGTTGTTCTAGGTTCAATTATTATCTATCTGGATAAAAAGCATCTGCTATACAAAAGTCAAGAATCGAAATGAGTGAAGTGGAAAAAATGGTACCGGAAATTAATAATCAAACATCCAGCTACCGCAGTATCTTTAAGGCGACTTCACTTTTTGGCGGTGTTCAAGTCTATCAGATACTTATAGGCATCATCAAACAGAAATTTGTGGCCATCCTGTTGGGAACTTCAGGAATGGGAATACAAGGTTTGTATCAAAGTGCCATACTGATGGTTCAGAGTTTTACATCGATGGGATTGGCACAGAGCGCTGTCCGTGATGTAAGTGAAGCTCACGGGGCTGGAGATACTCTTAGAATAGGTAAAACGGTGGCTATTGTTCGTCGTCTCGTATGGATAACCGGCCTGCTTGGAATGGCAGCGACAATTGTTTTCTCGCCTGTTTTGAGCAAAACAAGTTTTGGGGATTATAGTTACATTATACCATTTGTTATTTTGTCCATAATACTTTTGCTTGATCAGATTTGTGTGGGGCAGAAGGTTGTCTTGCAAGGAATGCGACGGCTAAATTATTTGGCAAAGGCATCAGCTATAGGGGTAACTGTCGGTTTGCTTGTAAGTGTTCCACTATATTACTTTATGGGCAAGAATGGTATTGTTCCTGCCCTTATCGCGACATCTTTAACTGCTCTGCTGCTTTCATGGTATTATTCTCGAAAAGTTGAGATTGAAAAAGTAAAGGTTACGACTCGGGAAGCGATTCGAGGAGGTGGCTCGATGCTTAAACTGGGAATAGCAATGAGTATTAATGCGATATTGGGAACGTGTCTTGCATTTGCATTGCAGGCATTTATAAGATATATGGGAAGTGTAGAGCAGGTTGGACTTTATGCGGCAGGATTTGCAATTATGAATACCTATGTTGGGATGGTCTTTAATGCAATGAGTACTGATTACTATCCACGTCTCTCTGCTGTAAATAATGATAATGAAAGATGTAAAGCCATTATTAATCAGCAGGGAGAAATAGCGGTATTAATATTGGCACCTATAATAATATCCTGTATAATATTGATGCCTTTTTTGATACGACTGATATACTCAGAGGAATTTCTTCCGGCAAATGATTATATATCTTGGGCTATTCTGGGGTTGATGTTTAAAGCAGCTTCCTTTGCGATTTCTTATGTTTTCCTGGCAAAAGCAGAATCAAAAGCATTTATTATCAATGAGACCATAACCAAAATATATATGATATCATTAGAGATATTAGGCTATTATTTATTTGGTCTAGCCGGTTTAGGCGTTGCCTTTTTGCTTACATATTTCATATATAGTATACAAGTTTATATTATAGCCAAAAGAATGTATGAATTTGGATTTACATACACTTTTAAAAAAGTTTTCACTATTTTGTTTGTGATTGTTTTGACTTGTTTCGTTCTTGTACATGCTTTGAGTACACAGTGGGTATACTTCCCGTTGGTAGTGCTTTTCTTGCTTTGTGTTTTTTTCTCATTGAATGAATTAAATAAAAGGATAAATCTGTTGGAAATTGTTAATAGAAAAAGAAATAATATATGAATATACTGATAGTGGGAGAATTCTCTGGATTTGCGAAGCATTTGAAGAATGGCTTCAAGAAATTGGGGCATCATGTGACAATAGTTATGGCTCCTGATTTTTTTAAGAAATTTCATGGTGACTGTGATGATATTGTATACAATACACATTGGACATTTTGTGGTAAGACAATTAAGGGATCAGCACGTCTGCCGCATCTATTTACATCGTTAAGGATCCGAAATAAACTAAATAAAAGGTATCACGACAAACGTCCCGATTTGATAATTATTATAAATTACTCCTTTTTAACAACCTCAATATATAAACCTGGTACTCCTCAATCATATATTAAGAAATGGATTGATAAGGGAGCAAAAGTTATTATGTCTGAATGCGGAAGTACTCCAGCAGATTGCTACAATAATCAAGAATTTTGGCGAAAAAGGGGAAAAAAAATGTTGTTGAATGATAATCGATATACTTTTTTACTGAACTATAGCCATGCGATAGTACCAACAATATACAGTTATTATGACAATCTGATATCATATTCGAAGTATTATAATTTTGATATAAAGAAGGTTCACAATTGCATCCCCCTACCAATAACGATTGATAAAGAGTGCAATATCCAATCATGTGAAGGGCGTAAAATTTTAATTTTTCATGGTATTATTAGGCCAATAGATAAAGGAACCCCTTTTATTATAGATGCGATGAAGCGTCTGGAAAAAGAAATGCCAGATAGAGTAAAATGTGTAGCAAGAGGAGGAATGCCATATGATGAATATGTAAAACTATTTGACGAAATTGATATATTGGTGGATCAAACCTATAATAATGGTTGGGGCATGAATGCTGCAATTGGTGCGATGAATGGGAAATGCGTTCTTGCCCCTTGCGGCCCGGAAAATAGCGATAATATGGGAATTCCAGATATTCCATTTGTGAGAATAGGACCGGATGTAGAACAGATATTTGAAGCTCTTAAGTCCTTGGTTTTAAATTCAAAACGAATTGATGAGATAAAAATTGCATCTCGAAGATTTGTTGAGGAGTATTGTGAGTGCAGTATTATTGCCCAAAAGTATTTAGATATTGTTTTTTAGTTAGCATTATTTTTTTAATGATATACTGATGTTTTACTTTATATCTTTTTCTGCAGCATTACTTGCCTATCTGTTTTATAATGTAAAGAAACATTCCCGTAACTATAAATCGTGGTTTTATTATTTTGTTTCTATTATTGTTATAATAACTGCTTTGAGAAAATTAATGTATTTCCCAGATTTAGCTGGTTATGAATACTTTTTTAATCATGGTGAATCCATAGATGTGTCATCTTCAAATGAGAATGTAGAATTTTTATACAAATGGCTTAATGATATTTTAAGGGGGAAAATTCATTTCCAATTTTATTGTGCATTACTAGCTTTATTTATTATCGGAACGTATGCTGTAAAAATATTCAAATGGTCTCCTTATCCTTTTTTTTCTCTATTTATTTTTATCTTGGTTAATTATATTCCTTCGTGCTTCTTATTAAGGAAGTATATTGCAATGTCTATTTGTGTTATTTCTTTCAAATATGTCATAAGTAGGCAGCAAATTAAGTATTTGTCGCTAATAGCTCTAGCAGCAGGATTTCATATAAGTGCTTTAGTAGTTTTGCCTTTATATTATTTATATGGGATGGAACCGAAGAAAAAAGATATCTATTTAACAATATTTTGTGGTCTGTTTCTTTCTTTTTTTATTAGCATATTGTTAAGAACATATATTCCTAGTTATTTGGGGGTTTATTACATTCATTATCTTGAGAGTGATAGTGAGGGTTCTGTTGTTCGAATTATAATGAAATCTTTTCTTCTTGCAAGTTTTCTTTTGGCGACAAAGTGTAGTTTTACCAATAAAGGAATTCTTTATTTGATCTTTTTACTAATGTTGTTAAGCATTGTTATATGTATTGTAGCATTAGATGTTCCAATATTTTTTAGATTAAGAGATTTCTTTTCATTATCAGAAATTGTGGGTATCCCTGTAATAGTTGCTATAAATAAAAATAACAGGGACTTCCGTGGAAAAATAGTGAATGCGATGGTTGTGGTTTATGTAATGTTATTGATTTATTCATTTAACAATTATATAAATAATGATAACATGAACATTCGATATGCTTTTTTTTGGATGTAGTTTGATAAAATTATTATTGAAATTGAAGTAATTATAATATGAAAATTCTACATGTAACTCCAAATTATCCAACGCCGGAATTTCCAATTTTCGGTATATTTGTTAAAGAACAAGTAGAGTCGCTCCAAAAGATAGGGGTGGACTGTGATGTGTTGAATTGTGACGGGCAAAATAAAGGCTTCAGGAAATACATTACATATCTGCCTAAAATATGGTGGAAATCAATGTTTGGTGGTTATGATATTATACATTGTCATCATGCACTGAGTGCAGTGCTTTTATGGATGACGGGGGCTCCACTTTTTAAGAAAGTGGTGCTGAGTTACCAGAATGATCCTTCTCACGAATGGGGTGACAAGATGTTTAAACTGTTCAATCTACGGTTTGAGAAGTTTATTATCAAGAATCCTTCACCTTATCTGGATAAGGCCAAGTTTGTTTATCTTCCTAATGGTTGCAATCAGGATTTCTTCCATCCTATGGATATGATGGAGTGTCGTGAGAAATTGGGTTGGGATAAAGATAAGCAGTACCTTATCTATATGGATTCTAATAAGGGAGTGCGAACGCAGAAACGTAAGGATCGCTTCGATGAGGTTATTAGTATTTTGAATAATAAATATGGATGGAATGCGGAAGCTGTGGTGATGCGCAATGTTGATAGACCACTTGTACCGCTGTATCTTAATGCTGCAAACCTCCACATGATTAGTAGTGATTTTGAAGGCTCTCCTAATTCTGTAAAAGAGTGTATGTGTTGTAATACTCCTGTTGTTTCCACACCGGTTGGAAATGTGCCTGAGATGATTGGTGATATACCTGGCGCATACGTTACAAAGAGTTTTTCCGCAGAAGAACTAGCTGAGGATTGCGATAAGGTCTTGAAGTCAACAACACCTTTTGAAGGCCGTGAAAAGTTCTTAGCCAAGGGCTATGGAATGGCAACAGTTGCTGTAAAGCTGAAGAGTATTTATGAGGAAATACTTAAGTTATAAATGGAAAAGAATCAAAGATAGAATTAACAATGAAAATACTGATTACTGGTGTTCACGGTTTCGTGGGAACAAACCTTGTAAAAGCACTGTCCTTAGAGCACACCATTTATGGTCTTGATATTATAAATCCAACTAAAGAGGGGGTGAAATATACTTTTTCATGGGATTATATCGATAAAGAGGATGGGATTCCTGAAATAGATGCCATTATACACTTAGCGGGTAAAGCACATGATACCAAAAACCAAAGTGCAGCGGATGTATATTTTAAGGTGAACACAGAGCTGACAAAAAAGATATATGATTATTTCTTAAAGTCGAAGGTAAAGAAATTTATCTTCTTTAGTTCGGTGAAGGCAGCTGCAGATAGGGTGGAAGGCGAATACGTGGATGAGAACGTAGTGCCAGCTCCTGTTGGTCCTTATGGAGAAAGTAAAATTGCAGCAGAAGAATATATACGTTCTAAAGAAGATGAGCGAATTAAAGCAGGAAAAGAGACCTATATCTTGCGTCCTTGTATGATTCATGGACCTGGCAATAAGGGTAATCTGAACCTGCTGTATGGCGTGGTAAAGAAGGGAATACCCTGGCCATTGGGCGCATTCGAGAATAAACGAACTTTTACATCAATAGATAACTTATGTTTTATCATAAGAGGTTTGTTGACCCAAGAAGTTGAATCAGGTATATACAATATTAATGATGATAAGGCTCTCTCTACCAATGATCTTATAGAAGAAATATGTAAGTCGTTGGGTAAAAAGCCTCGTATATGGAAGTTACCAAAAGGGTTGATGAATGGGGTTGCCAAGATCGGTGGATGGTTGCATCTACCATTGAACCCAGAGAGACTTCAGAAACTTACTGAGAATTATGTTTCGTCTAATGCCAAAATAAAGAAAGCATTAGGCGTAGATAAATTGCCTGTTGACGCAAGGGAGGGCCTTAAAGTTACTTTGGAAAGCTTCAAGTAAGTAGTAGCTTAGCTGTAGGCTGTATTATGCAAGATCTGTTTATAGAATTACTTCAAGTAGCGTCAGGCATGCGTGAAGAACTATCGCGTGTACCTTCCCTAAATGAATGGGGCGCTATTTATGACGAAGCAGAACGGCAAGCTATAGCAGGAGTATTGCTGGCGGGACTGGAAAGGTTGTCTGTGAATCAACGCCCACGGCAAGATATTTTGCTTCAGTGGATAGGTGCTTGCCAGCAGATAGAGACGCATAATGTACTAACGACTAAAACATGCCATAAAGTCTGTAACCGATTAGAAAAAGATGGTTATCATGCATGTGTATTAAAGGGGCAGTCAAACTATCGATATTACCCCAAGGAGATGAAGAACCGTAGAAGTTGTGGGGATATTGATGTTTGGTTAGTACCCAAGGATAATGCTTGTAAGCATCCCGTATGTAAAGTGCTGGAATACGTAAAATCCAATTATGATATGAATGGTTTGTGTTGGTTACACACAAGTCATGTGGAGAAAAGTGGTGTTCCTGTTGAGATTCACTTGAGACCATCTTTCATGAGCGAACCATGCAAGAATCGAAGGTTCCAAAAGTATTTTGGCAATATAGAGACTTGTAGGGAGTATTCGGAATTAGATGGTGTGGCCATTCCCGTCATGAAGGTAGATGAAGACGTGATTTATCAAATGAATCATCTTTATCGTCATTTGCTTGATGAAGGGGTTGGATTGAGACAAGTGGTTGATTACTTCTTCTTATTGTCAGTTTGGAATAAGAAACATACTCGTTCAAAAGAAGAGACTATGAAGATTGTATCTTGGCTCGGAATGAGAAAGTTTGCAGGGGCGTTGATGTATGTGCTTCAAGAGGTTTGTGGAATGAATAACCAGATGCTTTTGTGTCCCGTATCTGTTTCTGACGGAAAATTTCTGATGAATGAAATACTTCTGTCTGGTAACTTTGGCCATAGTGATCCACGTATGGCTGAAATAAGTGCTCAAGGATATTTTTGCTCACGTGCAAAGCAGGCATGTCGCAGGTTCAAGAGGAATGTGAGATTTCTAACTAGTTATCCGGGTGAAGTGATATGGGAACCTATTGTTAGGGTTGAACACTTTGTTTGGAAGAAGTTGGAGTTATGGAGATTCTGATAAAAGGGATACATGACCAAGGGACTCTGATCACCTTTCACTCTCCTGTAAGCAGCTAATTTTGACCTATTGCAAGAAAAAGTGCTATTTTTGCAATTTGGAATAGTATATCTACGAAAAATGGATAAAATTGAAATAAAAGGATATAAGTCGATACACGACATGGAATTGGAATTGCAACCTATCAATATTCTGATAGGTGCCAATGGTAGCGGAAAGACCAATTTCCTGTCGTTCTTCGAGTTCCTGAGAAACATATATTCACAGAACCTGCGCGGATATGTGGCAGAGCGTGGTGTGGAGAAAATACTGCATAAGGGAGCGAAGATAACAGAAGAAATCTCTTCGAAGCTCTCTTTTGGCAAGAATAAATACTCGTTCGCCATCAAGGCTGCCGAGGCGGGCTTTGTGTTCACCCATGAGGGTTTGTGGTACAGTGGTAACCCATATGTTTCAAATCCTCAGGAGATATCTACGATGGGGTATGAGTCGAACCTTCGTCAGTCTACTGTTGAACGTGCCCAATATATCAGGGATTACCTGGGGGGCTTGGTGAAATATCATTTCCACGACACAAGCGTTAATTCGCCCTTTACACAGACCTCGAACGTAGAGAATGACAAATTCCTGCTTTATTCGAAGGGGCAGAATTTGGGCGCATTCTTATACAATATCCGAGAGACGGCTCCAGTATCGTATAACCTGATAGTGCATACGGTGCAGTCGATAGCTCCGTATTTTGGTGACTTTTATCTGAGGCCGACAGAGAATGGTATGGTGAGGCTACAGTGGACGAGCCGCTACTCTGAGACTATCTATGGTCCTACAGACCTGAGTGACGGCACCATCCGTTTCATAGCGTTGGCGACGCTTTTCTTGCAGCCAGAGTTGCCTGCTACCATCATTATTGATGAACCTGAGTTGGGTCTGCATCCTGCTGCCATCACAAAGCTCTCGGGAATGATAAAATCTGCTGCTAATAAGAAATGCCAGATTATTGCGGCCACACAGTCAACGGACTTGCTGTCGCACTTCCAACCGGAAGATATTATTGCGGTGGATTTGGTGGACGGAGCAAGCCGTTTCCAGAAACTTGACAGTAAGGCGCTGCAGCTGTGGGATTACGGACGGTTCCTTGATTCACTTTGTTAAAAGAAAAACCTCAGCGCGTTTCACAACGAACTGAGGTGTGG